>Ga0207748_1000089_pt1 | contig 91880 bp, 81 predicted proteins | sample HigsolmetaGSP13D_FD_184841 | JGI IMG/M metagenome (GOLD analysis project Ga0207748, IMG submission 184841) | High solid enriched microbial communities from the Joint BioEnergy Institute, USA - SP1-3-D (SPAdes) | ecosystem: Engineered > Bioreactor > SSF (Solid state fermentation) > Aerobic >...
TTGGGGGGGGGGGGGTTGGGAGACAGTCTAAGGGAGGCCACTCTCCCCGCAAAAGCAGCAAGGGACTGGACCCAATCGCATACGTCCTGCCCTTGGACGACTTGACGGCAGCGCCTGCATTCCATACTCCCCCGCATCCCAGACCCTTCCTTTCCTTGGAAGATGCCTTGCTCCCAAGAGACCCTTATTTACCTCTCTGGTCGACCTGCAACCTTGAATTCTTCAATTCTTCCCGCTTCTCTATGCCAACCATCTGACTACCCGCGAAAAAAGCAACGCAACCATGTCTGACCAGAACCAGGCCCAGCAGAAGACGTACCACAAGAAAGCCACGGGATTGGCCGCCTGGACAGTGAAGAAGCATTCAAAGGAGTGCGATCTGAAGCTGTACGGAAGCTGCTTCTGGTGAGTTCTGGGAACGCCCGCACCCGCGTCTAGATCTAGGCAAGACAACCGCAACGAATCGGGTTCAGCCTCGGCTAACCAAACTATTTTCCTTTCCAGTCCGTTTGCGCAGCGCGTCTGGATCGCGCTGGAGCTCAAGGGACTCCCGTATCAGTATATCGAAGTAGACCCGTACAAGAAGCCCGAGTCCTTGCTGGAAATGAACCCGCGGGGGCTCGTCCCTGTTCTGCGACACGGCAACTGGAGTTGTTATGAGAGCACCGTCCTGCTGGAATATGTATGGCCCGGTAGTCCTTATCTCCAATTGGCCTGTCGATATCCTAACGAGACTCCTGTAGCTCGAAGATCTCAACATGGGCCGTCCGCTACTCCCGCCCGGAGACCCCAAGCTCCGCGCCCACTGTCGTGTATGGGCTGATCATGTTCGTCTGCCTCCATTTTCTCACTGTCAAGTCGTTTGCTGACGACGACAGATAAACCGTCACATCGTACCCGGCTTCTATCGTGTCCTCCAGGAACAAGATGCGGAGAAGCAAGCCGCGAATGCGCAGGAGCTCAAAGACAATATCAACAAGTTGGTCAACGCCGCTCATGTCCAGGGCCCGTTCTTCCTCGGACCGACTATCACCTTTGTCGACGTACATATCGCCCCATGGATCCTCCGACTGCGCCGGGTGCTGAAACCGTACCGTGGCTGGCCGGACCCCGAGCCAGGGAGCCGTTGGGCCGCCTGGGTGGATGCCATCGAGGCCAGTGAGCACATCAAGGCGACGACGAGCGGAGACGAGCTCTACTTGGACAGTTATGAGCGATATGCTGGTGGGTGGTCGATAACTTGGTTAGGCCTTTTAGCAGGCGCAAAAACTGACAGCGTTCGCAGAAAACCGGCCGGGAACGTCGCAGCTTGCGACAGCGATCAACGCAGGGCGGCCGCTTCCATAGTGATCACCCTGGCATGGTGCATCCCTAGACAGCAGAAGCTTTTTTGAGACGATTCCACGTCTCGGCTCTCGGTTGCACATGGGCAGTTTGCCCCTTCGGCATTCTGGCGGAATACAGCACTTCCCGAGGCCATCCGATTGAGATTTGACCAGGGTCAGCCAGTTTGAATCATTCTTGATACCCTCAACTTTGTCTTCCACCTCTGCTGCCAAACCCGAAGCCACCTCTTCCAGAGCCATCTGGGCCCCTGGGGCTGCGCGTAGGCTGCTGCCGCGGCGATTGCTGACCCCCATCGTAAGATTCTGCCGCTGTCTGCTGTTTCTCCCCCTTCTGTAGATATGGGGACTTGGGCTTGGCTGAATAGTTTGGATCGTACAGCTGCCTCGACTTCCCCGACGCAGCAGACGAGTCACGCTTCTCCCTTCTATCTCTCCCGCCGCCGCGGCTTTTCCCCTTTCCTCTACCATCACCACTGTGGTGCTGTCTGGGCGGGGTCGCGCTCCTCGGAGACGATGCGCCGGACGTGGTCGCGGAAGGGCTACCAAACAGCCTCTCACGCACCTCCTCGTACTTGCGCTGCTTCTCTTCCAGATCGCGCAGCGCCTTCGCCTGGCGCTCCTCTGGAGTCAGTTCGGGCGGCTTGTTCGTCTCCTCAGAGGAGTCGTCATCCTCGTCGCCGTCGAGGCCCAGACGGCTGACGCCCGCGGTGACAGAGTCGACTCCTGCCTGCCGCGCCGCGACCTGCGGTCTGCGGCTGAGAACGGTAATGGGGGGCTTGAATTCCTGTTTGAGAGGGACGTTGGAGCGGGTTTCCAGGTAGTGAAAGGTCTGAGCCGCTTCTCTAGATCGGACAGTTAGAATTGCTCGTATATTTTTCGGTGTCGGCATGTACATACGCTTCTTCCCACAATTTCCGGTTGAATTCTGCGATCTGCGCCCTGCGTTGGGCCTTGGCCACCTTTGAGGATACCTTCTTCTCCGGAGGGGGTGAGGGTTCAGAGGCTAGTTTCTGCAGCCATGTTGTTAGCTATGCCGTCGATAGAATAGATATGTAGTATATATTATGTGGCATAATATGCTTTCATATACGTACATCGGCGACTTTCTCCCAGTCATCGTCCCATGCGTCTGGGATCCCTGAAGGATTGGGGCTCATGGCCGGTGGTCGATGGGGAGGTCAAGAGAGAAGAAAAAAGAGGGATACGAAGAAGACGCGCCAGAGAGCCCTTGACTCTGCCCTGAAGATACAGCTGGGCTGCTCAGGCCTTCGAATCGCCCGTCGTCGACGGAGAGAGGGAGAGTGAGAGAGGCACGGAGAAAGAAGAGGTGAAGTAACCTGGAAAGAGGGTTTCAACGCTTGTAGTAGTGGGCGGAACGTTGAAGCGCACGGCCACACGGGTCGGGGCGAGTCTGCCGCTTGGTCGGACTCGCTGCAGTAGTAGGGCTGGGCCCGCTTCAAGGGACCGCCGCCGCCGCCGTGCTGCTCTCACCACCATCGTGCGGGGACACGTCTTCAGCGTAGCGGGGATCTCTACTACTGTACTATCACTGTCTGTTCCTGTCAACAGCTCTGCGCTCTCCTGTTATTTATTCGCTTGCTTCTACAACAGTGGTGTGTTTGTGAAGATTGAGTCTAGTCAAAATGTCTGCCGGTATGTTTCTCTGATACTGTCCTTTATCACCTGCAGTTATCAAGCAAAGAAGCTCTCCCCACCTCAACCCCTTCATTCATACATATACAGGTTGCAGCAACCGTCGTGAAATCCATCCTTCATCATACCCTGAAAAAGAGATAGAACCAGAACCAGAACTAGAAACAAGAAGCTCACACCACCACAGACCCAGACAACGACTCAGAGATGCTCTCCTCCCCCGAATCCGACGACCAGTTCTCCTCCCACGACGACGACAACAACGCCCGCGCCCGAACCCCCACCGGCGCCGGTCCAACAACAGCCACGCACACACACGACGAGCTCTCCCCGCCTGGGTCGCTGGGGCAGCACCAGTCATCAACGGCGACGGTAGCAGGAACAGCAGCAGGAACAGCAGCGGGACAGGAGAAAGGTTCAGGGACAGAGAAGCCGCAGCCCGGGGCGTCGTGGATGAACAAGCGCGCGGAGGAGGAGTACCAGCGCGCGATGGAGTATGTGGTTGATAAGGATTTTAGTTTGCGTATGTTTTCCCGTCTTATGTTACTATGTGGCTAGGGGATTTTTTTTGGAAAGGAAAGGCTAACGCTGTTGCTTGATGCTGGCGCAGGGGAGTTTGGGGATCCGTTCGATGAGAGGGATATGACTGAGAAGATATTTTGAAGAGGGGAATTTTGTCCTCCTGTCTTGAATGAAGAATGAGGAACGGAGGGAGAGAGAAGGGAGATTGGAGGTTGTGCGTTGTACTATACGGAGCTTGATAAGCAGGTATGCCGTGCCATATGATATGATGATTCTCTCCATGAATGATATCGGATTTATCGAATCTAATCTGGTTATTCTCTTGCAGAGCTCTACTCTATCTATTTATCTAGACTTGGACAGACCACGATACCCATTTCATTCATTGTTCAGCCGTACTTGATATGACTGTCGCAGCACGCGGATCTGATCGGACGTGTTGAAGACTCGTCTACACGTATCCCATGCTGCGAAGAATGGCAAGGAATGAAGAGTCTTACTATTATCATCCTTCACAACAGATGAATTAGGAGCTGGGCGGTAGCTCTGTTTTCTGGTCGAGGATTCCGTTCCCAGATACGTTTATCTGAGAGTGGAACAGGTCTATTGCCCGGTCCGGTCGCGGTCCACTCAGCTTGGATCAAGCATAAGAAAAGGAAAAAGAAAAGCCTTGTCCTTGCGTCTCAGACGGTGGAGCGTGAAGGAAGGTGAGGGAAGAACAGGAATAGGACCGGACCATGTTATATTGGACCAGACGACTCTTCTTCCTATCATATATTATTGCATTACCAATGTTATGTGATATGAATCGAGCTATTGATGAATGAAAAGAACATGGCGCCTTATCTGTCTTGGCTTGTCTTGTTGCATCCTAGAGACGTAGAAAGTAATATCCACTTCCCTAGTCGATGGACTACCGGATACTACAACTGTAGATACTGGAATCGCAATGTCTTCCAAGGACATAAGCACCTCATGGTGCTATGCCATCCATTGACGTTGGCTTCGTCAGCATGCTCCATTCCAGTCTCAATATCCTTGGAAATATCAATCTCTAGTTGGTGAAATTCAATTATCATCGGCATAATCGAAAAAAAGGAAAGAGAAAAGACTGAATCGAACTCCGTTTGTTTGTCGAACCCTGTACTGCAACATTATATTATTAGCTAGTAGTCATCCATCCTCTGGTCCCAATCCAACAAGCAGGAATTGGAATTGCAGGTAGACAGACGGATGAATAGACTGCATCAGTGACATCCAGATGAGATGATCAATTACTACCCTTCCGCATCTGATTATTATTAGACTACATGATTGCCAAACAGGGGTCCAGTGTATTAAGCGTGCATGTATGTATGTCCATAGATAGATAGATAGATAGATCTCGATGACACACGGAGTACAGTTACATGTCATTGCGTCTAGAACTTTATTATAAAGACTGGAAGAGGTTCTAGATAAGTATCAATCAAGTATGTGGTCTCCTCGGTTCAGGAGATGTTGGAGTCGTGTGACTGGCGTCTTCTAGGCAATCAAGAGGAAGAGCAAATTATATATGTAGGTAGGTAGGTAGGGTGCTGAGGCCTAAATTGAATCCAATCCAGTTCTATACAGAACTTGCACATAGGTGGTCAATTGATCTATATCTACACCTTCCTTGGAATTTTTTCCCCATATTCTAGATTATTGTCAGCGAACATGAGGTTTCAAATTGACCATCCTACTACCGTGTTGAAGTTAGTATCCGAACAACAACAGAGAATAAAAAAAAAGATCTAGAGCCATCGTCGAAAGACACCGGATTGCCTTTACGAAATTCTAAAAGATGACACAGACACAACTCTTTCTCTCCATATTGGTAGAAGAAGACAAAAAATAAATAGCTGGTCAGAACCGTACATTAAGTATTACGTAGACTCTCCATTCATTCTTCGTCATGCTCACACCTTTTTTGAAAAAAGGTGTTTCTTCGATTCAAAGTTACGTGTATCCATGCCTATCCGGACCGACACTGCAACGGCTTGTAAGTTGCTGCTGAACAGAGGTGGTATCCGGAGGCTTCTGAACAGGAAAGCTGGCCAAAGAAGGGATAGTTGAAGAATATCGGAAAACTAGGAACTTAGAGCCACAAATGATTTAAAAAAAAGGATGGCCAAAACACATCAGAATGCATAAAACTTTCAGGAACAGCACTGACTGTAAAAAAAACATTGTGATTGGTGCTATTACTGAGCTTGCCAGAGATACCAAGGACGATTTCGTCTGTACGGAGCAGGCGAAAGGTAGATAGAAGACTGGTCGTATCCCAGTTTTGATCTTGCGCATAGCGGATGCGGTTCATCCAACTTACATGGCATTCTAAATCTCAGTAGTTGAGTAATAGAACACACATGCATACTAAACTATCCACATGAAACATTATTATCACCTAGAATCAATGAAAATTAACTGCTGCGCTTGTATCTTCGACGAGATGTCTGTCCTCTGGGGATGGTGCCCGTGATACGGAAGCCGGTCTGCCGGTCGGGCGGTCCACGCGCTACTGCAGCCGGCGCGCGTTGGCACGGCAACGGGACGCCGTCCTCCGTATCCGGACTCGGTGCAACAAAAGCAAACCTGTCCTCGACTTCAACTCCGCCTGGATCTGACTTAGTTGCTGATATTTGTTTTCCCTCTGTAGCTTACTTCAGCAGTATATACGCTGTCCCTCATATGGGACCAGACGACATTATACATTGCATCTCTTACATTATACATACCATACCGACTCCGCGCTAGTCTTACGGAATTCGAATCGAACACTCAACGAAGCGACGCCCATCATGGATGGGGATCAGGCTACGAGCGCGCCTTGCTCGCCCCGACCGACAAGGTTAGTTACCGGCTGCCACGTACATTCCTCGCTTTGCTCTCTCCGCGCGTGTGTCTGTCTCGCGGGGTTTTGGTGATTCCAATTTGATTTACAGCCGGCTGGAGACCCCTGGCGAATTGCAACCGTCTGTTGTGATTATTGTTTCATCCTGCTGACGGCAGCCCTGACGCGCCCACGCGCGCGCGCGTCGCTTTTCCTCCATACAGTCTCGCCTCAAAGGTCGCAGAGGAAGATCGGTTCAGGTTCACGCCCGTCGCGTCGAAGACGAAGCCTCCCCGACTCTGGGACCGCAAGCCCTCGACCCCGTTCCAAGCGCGCGACAAGTCGCGCAAGGTGTGGAAGCGCTTCTTCTCCTTTTTCGGCAGCATGAAGCAGAGCGGACGCGGGCAGGATGATGCGGAGGACGAGCAGCTCACCGAGGAGATCAATGGGTCGGCGAACGCGGGAGTGGTCCGCGGCGTGAAGAGACAGTGTCTCGGTGCTGGTGACGCTGAGGCTTGCGTAGACACTGGAGCTGAACGCGGACGCTCGTTCCTGGAGACAAAGTGGGAGTTGGAGGCAACTAAGACACGACGTGAGTATCCATCTATTTACGGTCATTCAGGTTATGCAGGGAAGGCAGATGCTGACTGCGACGACAGACAAACACGCGATGAAACCTGATGACAACACTGAATCAATCGATGCTGTTAATACTGAGCAGGAGTTATCGACTGAAGTCAGTGGCATGGAGAGTCATGACGAAGTGGACCATGGAGAAAGTGACACGGAAGAGGTTCCACAAGAGGAAGATCGCCATGTGTCAACATCAGACCCCGGATCCATGGACATGGGGAGCTCGAAAGACGATCAAACTGCGGATAATCCCACAAGTACGCCAGACTCTGCTCAGGATGCGTCCAGTTCCAGTGGAGACATCCAGTCTCCTCGTCCCCAGACGCCGGATGGGACGGAGAACTCCGCCGTGGAGAAGCCTGACGAGGCGCACGACGATGCTGTTGCCCCATCTCCAAGTACAGGCTGCATGTTGCAGGAGAATGAGAAAGTCAACTCAACCGCCAGAGAAGCGACCGACGATGCAGTCGAGAAAGAAATTACTACGGATGAGACAAGCTCCGGAGAGCAGGATGGACAGGACTCGACGCAGGAGAACGACACTGCAGCAGCTGCAGACGTCAAAGAGTTGAATGCGGAGCAGGAGAAGAAGCTGATTCGCTCGGCCTTGCGACTGTCTGAGCTGGATGGAGAGGATGCGGAGCTCCTCAGCGACTTCCTGACGCGCGCCCAAGCCAAGCGCGCAGCCAACGCTGCGCTGACACCCCGGGAGATGGACAAGGCGGTGATATCCGACTCTCCCACGCCGCGGGCGCGTCGAGCTCTGGGGGAGCTGGACGGGAACTCTCCCTCTCCACAGAAGCCGTCCCCCTCGAAGGCCGCCAGCTCCCCGGAGGCGGAGAAGACCGACGATCAGCAATCGGCGACCCCGGGCTGTCGCAGGAGCAGCCGGACGCGGGCGGCGAAACAGCAGGAGCAGGCCGTGCCCAACCGCATCCCCCTCCGCCGCGCGAACGGGACCGAGTTTGTCTTCCTCTCGCGGACGGAGGCGCAGGAGCTGGCCCTGACGACGCGGCGCAACACGCGGCGCAACAAGGGCGACGCGCAGCTGCCGCGGATCGCGCTGCAGGCCATGGCGCAGAAGCAGGAGGCCGAGCAGGCCGAGCCCGAGGGCAGCGCGGAGGAGTCGCAGCGCAGGTCGAAGCGGGCCGGCGGAAAGCAGGTGTCGTGGAACGAGCAGCGGCTCGTCGAGTACGCGCACGATGACGTCCCTGTGGAGCCCGCGCCTGCCGCTAGCGCCGCCCGCGCGCCGCGGCGGCCGCCAACCGGCGCCAAGTCCGCTGCGGCCCCCGCCCTCCCCAGGGCATCGTCCACCACCAAGCCCAGCACCCCTGTCGGCCAGCGCAAGAAGCTCACGCCCAAGTCGCCCAGCGCCGCGCTGCTGGGGACTCCGGCCTCCAAGGCGATCGGCAAGGCGGCCGTCAAAACGGGAACCACCAGCAGCAGTCGCAGCAGCAGCAGCAGCAGCAGCAAGACCGCGGCCGGTGTCAAGAAGAGCAGCAGCATCCTCAAGGCCGGGGCGGGCAGCACCCCGATGCCGAAACGCGTCCGGGCGGCGAAGAAGTGAGGCGGGACAGCGGAACCTATCCCTTACGAGACACGCCTGGTGATGATTCGGTTGTACTGTACATAATAATCCACTGCTCGTTGTGTTTCATGGGATATGTTTGAATTGTACATAGGGATTGGCGTACAGGGACAGTAATGGAATAGCTCCTTGCCACTATTCGGTCCGATCAGCATGTGAATTGTGGGCCGGTTATGTGCACCGTGTTACGACGGAGACAGACCGCTCCCGTCCGCTGCAAGTGATGCATTGCTAGCGTTGCAACCGTCTGGAGTCCCTGTTTTGACAGGAGTACTCTACAGGACAGGACGACCGACTGAGCACATGCTGTAAACCTACCAATCCTTTCTCCGCAGTCCGACTCCGACTCCAAAAGTGGATGCCGATCGCTGCCTGCGGCCGGGTTTTCCCGATGCTGAACGCATTATGCACGCAGTGCGCTGTAGCAATAATAATAAGTTTGTAGCATCGTTTTCTTTTTTTTCCCCCATCGTTTCCCCCCTTTCTCTGCGAGTCCATTCGGAATACCTCCTCCGATCCATACTTGTGCCCTCTCGATCTATGGACTTCCAAGTCCTTACCTACTATAGCCCTATGTAGCCTCCCTGTCGGGTCCCCGGTGGAAGGTTTGTCTTTTCTTTTTGCGGAGTACGGAGTTTGGAGTTACCCAAGATCCCTGTGAATTAGCCGTGGACTAGGTACTTGTACCACGGTGGATTAGGTATCCATGTACTGTACTTATGCGGATGGGTGAAAAGGGAAGTACTGTACCTAAGTTTGTGCTATGTAGGCAGGCCTGCAGGCTGCACGATAGAGAGCGGGACACAGGACATAAAAGTCCGGCGGCTAGTTACCTAGATATATACCTAGGTAGTCGGTAATTGATGGTGATGGTAAGTGGTGGGTGATGACGACATGACTCGGCTTGACATATGCGCAGTATCTCTCCATCTGTCTAAGTAACAGTACAACTACTTTCTGGCTGGGTACGTTTCGTAGTGGTCGGTACCTTTGTCGTAGTTCGGAGTTACGTGCATGCATACAGGGCTGTAGCCTGTAGCCTGTATAGCCTGCAGGTTAGGTTAGGTTAAGTTTGGTCTGGTGGGTTAACAAGAGGTAGGTTAAGGGTTCGGTTCGGGTTCTCCTAATTCTTGGGTCTTTTCTATTTATTATATCAGGCGGCGGCAGGAAGGTTTTCTCTTCTACAGTAGTATTCCTTGGATGAGGCTGGTTAGTTGGACCGTTGGGGACTCAATAATCATGACAATGATCATATGTCGTGGTGATTGGATGGATCATGGATGGAGCTGTCCATGTCTGGAACTAGAGTACACTATGTAGACTTGTCCGGAGTGGCAGTAGTAAGTAGTAGTGGATGTGAGAGACGCGCACTCAGTAGATTACAAAGTGAATCTATCAGCTGTCAAAGATCAACAATTGAGGTTTCAATTCAATTTTATTTATTTATTTTGCGATGCAGGTCTGCTCTGTTCTGGTTATTGGATTGTCTATACCCCAGAGTTTGGATGCGGGAGAGACAAATTGATGGCGTTATTCAATGGCCGTCGATCGTGTTTAACTGATTGATTGGGTCCTTTGCTAGCAACATGTAACTTGAGATTGTCTTTCCTCCCGGCATCCGCTTGTTTCTCTGCTTGCTGCCTGCTCTCCATTGCACTGCACGTACCATACCATCCGGATTCCGGGATCATATACATGTGATCCTCCGGAAAGAATCCAAGGTAGGTACTGTACCTACCCTAACCTTGACTTGCGAACGGAGCACGAGCCCTGAAACTACTAACTACTGTGCCTAAATCAACATACCATACCGAACCAGGTCGAGATCGGACGTCCCCGACCAAGTCAAGCCAAGCCCTAAGCCCTTCGCCCCAAAGATGGTCGATCAGGGCTCAAGACTGACGGAGTACCGAGCTCCGCTCGGGCTCGGTTTGCTACCTACACAGTACATAGGTCCCGCCACCTGTGCACAACAACATCCACGGTCCAATCCATAATAATACGTGATTTACGAATTATTACTCCGTATATTATTTTACTGTTGCGGTGGAGGCTGCGGCCCACACAATTACAGTAGCAGTGGATGGACACACCGCCGCCCCTGTTCCCCCCCTCCCCCCCCGCCCATTGCAAGGCTCAACGGTACCAGGCTACCAGCCACACAAACGCCTCTCTCTGGAGAGCAGGGCCCGCCCGGCGGAGCCTAAACTTCTTCCGGCAGATGGGACCGGCCAATCGGCGCGCGGACTCGGGTCGATCCCCTGACTCCCCTCGGATTCCACGTCCCGGAATTGCCAGGGTTGGCATGTTGAAGTGGACTCGGGCTTTCCCACCGCTCGCTCGATCGGGAATCGTCTGGCGCCTCGCCCAAAAGCGGCGAATCTCCGGCCGCCCGGCACGACGGGACCGTGGCACCGTGCGAGGAGCGGTCTGGCGCTGGCAGCCTGGGGGAGGGCTGGTGGCCTTGCTGCCTGAGGCCGCTGGGCGATGATGTATGTGAGTACAAGTTACCCAGGAGTGAGTGTTTCTGTACGGAGTGCGCAGGAGAGAATAACAGTAACGGGATTGGTATAGATTCTGTTCCTTGTTTTTTCCTATCTTCTGGCCATCTAGAGGTCTTTGTGTATCCATGTTGTGTGTAACCCTCCCGTCGTGCGGGATGGACGGGATTTTCCACGCAAAAACGCAACGAGGAAGCCAGTCACATATGTGTATCTAAACCCTGCTAACCGGTAGCACGGTTCTCCGAGATAAATAAACCGAAAGAAAACTTTGTTTGTTTCGTGTGTTGCTACATCGTATTCCCAATTCGTATCAATCCACCGCAGGTCGATCGTAAGAGGGGAAAGGGGGAATAAAACCAGAGACAATCGTCTTCTAGAGACAGCGTTACTCGTTGGTGACAGCCGCCTTGGCCTCCTCGGGCCAGACGTCGTAGCCGAACGTGTCCTTCATGTTGACGAAGCGGAAGTGCCGGCCCTCGGCGACCTTGTTGACGGCCTCGAAGTCCTCGTCGGACAGGTCGATGAGCTTGAAGTTGGACTCGATCCGCGCCGGGTTCGAGCTCTTGGGCAGCACGACGTAGCCGCGGCGCAGGCCCCACGCGATCAGGACCTGCGCCAGCGTGTGGCCGCTCTTCTTGGCGATGGCGTTGAGCGTCGGGTTCTCGTTGACCTTCTCGCCCGTCGTGGGCACCTGGTTCTGCGAGCCCAGCGGCGAGTACGCCTCGGGCATGATGTCGTGCTCAAAGCAGAAGTTGACCAGCTCCGTGTTGGGGATGAACGGGTGGATCTCGATCTGGTTGACGTGCGGCTTGATCTTCGCGAAGCCGAGCAGCTGCTTCAGGCCGTGGATGGTCCAGTTGGACACGCCGATGGCGCGCGCCTTGCCCTCCTCGTAGATCTTCTCCATGGCGCGCCACGTGGGCTCTGGGTTCTCGGTCAATTCCTTGATGATCACGTACTGTCCACAGTCAGCATCTTGGTCAATTGAGGAGGAGGAGGAAGAAGAAGAAGAAGAAGAAGAAGAAGAAGAAGAAGAAGGCAGGACACACCTTGCCATCGGGCCCGATCTTGGGCTTCTCCTGGCTCTCCTTCTCGGCGGCAATGGGCCAGTGGACGAGGAAGAGGTCGACATAGTCGAGCTGGAGCTTCCGGAGCGAGTCGTTGAGAGACCAGAAGACGTCCTCGTAGGCGTGCAGGTGGTTCCAGACCTTGGTGGTGACGAAGATGTCGGAGCGCTTGACGGCGGGGTTCTCCTTGAGGAAGTCCTTGATCGCCTGGCCGACCTCGTCCTCGTTCATGTACATCCAGGCGCAGTCCAGATGGCGGTAGCCCGTCCGGAGGGCGTGCAGGACGGCCTTGTACGTCTCACCCTTGGCGCCCTCGTTGGCGAAGGTGCCAAACCCGAGTCCGGGGATGGTCACGCCATTGTACAGCTTGAAGGTGACGCCGGACGACATCTTGGGTCGCGGGAGCAGGAATTCTCTGAGACGGAGAGGGGATGGGTATCTAGACGGGGTGATATGGCAAAGAACGAAAGAAGAGCAGCGGTCTGCGGGTTATCTCGACGGCGCGGGCAAGGGGCCGGGGCAAGCTGTTCCGCCCGTCGTCGTTTGCTCTCGAGGGACTTATCCCGGACACGCAGGGCGGGACGACCCGGGACCGCAGGGGACAAAGATCGCCAGACCATCCACAGGACAAAAAGTTAGCCAGCGCGACGATGACATCACGGTGGTTCTGCTCCTCTCCCGCTGCCTGCGTTCTGACCCGCCGGCGCCCGCTCGGCCTGGCGATCGGCGCTGTACAGCTTCATGCTCCCTCCATCCTCCCACGGACGACGCTCCTCCGACCCCCCCCCCCCCCCCCCCCCCCCTATCCACTCCGGCGCGCTCCCGCCCACTCAGCGCGCGTCAAGCCTCCACGGTCCCCGGCAGGCCGCAGCATCCGCTGCACGGCGTCCCGCTCCGACGGCCTCCCGCTCGTCGTGGCCCGCCTGCTGGATGCCTTCTATCACGTCACTCAACATCCCTGTGCCAGGGTTGGCTCGCGCCGGCCGAGTATACAGGGTCAACCCGTCAGGAATGGGCAGTTGCTGGCCACCGTCCAGGGGTCCGGAGGACCTGAACTGGGGACAAGTGTCAACCCTCTGCTCCATCCAAACCCAGGTCCTGCGGCCGGTGCTCCGCTTTTCCCGCTCCGCCATCTCCCAGCACTGGTTGTGTTGCCAATGATGACGATAATTCTCAGGAATGATGATACGGCAGTGGAGCCCGTGGTTCCCAGGTGCTGAGAGCCAGGCTGTATCTGGCTGATCGCCACTGGACAGGATTTTACAATATATACCCTCCAGGAACCCCTGGTTCGGATCCAGTTTCTCTCCATCAAACTCTTCAAACCTCATTGAAGAGATTTTCCCTCAGTCTTCTCCCTTCTTCCCCCCTTTCCTCCCTCATCTCTCTCAAAAACTATATCTCCGATCGGTTAGACAGACGGAATTTGAATACCTCCATATCCTCTCTTTCTTGCCTTGCTCGAGCTGTCTGACAACATGCCTCGCTTCGACGACGATGATTTTGGAGTCGAGGCTGCTCCCGTCGAGCCCTCTCGCAGAGACGACACCGAGGACAGTGTTCCTGGATCTATCACCATCCCCAGGGATCCCAAGGATCAGGGAGATGTCATCGAGGTCCCGGCCACGAGAAGCTCGATCGGTGATGCTTCCCAATACATGCACAGCCTCAGCCTGTCCCCGTCGATGAAGGAACGCCGGGGGTCGCGAAACTCGTTTGGCACTTCCCTGCCTATCCCCAGGTCTCCACGGCCATCGAGGCTTTCCGCCGTGGTCACCGCGGATGGCGCCCGTGCCGGTGCTCCCCCGGGCTCGGTTTCCCGGGATATCTTGGCATCGCAGATCCAGGACATGTCCAAGGAGAAGGTCAAGGCCGCCAAGAACATGGCTTTTGTGTTCGACATCGACGGTGTCCTGGCCCACGGCAACGAGCTGATCCCAGAGGCCGCGGAGGCGCTCAAGATGCTCAACGGCGACAACGAGCTGGGTATCAAGATCCCCTACATCCTCTTGACCAACGGCGGTGGTAAGACCGAGGCGGCCCGGACACAGCAGCTGTCTGAGATCCTTGGGGTTCCAATCTCGACCGACCAGTTCATCCAGTCCCACACGCCGATGCGGGCATTGGCGGAGTACTACGAGACCGTCCTCGTTCTGGGCGGCGAGGGCTTCAAGTGCCGTGAGGTCGCCGAAAACTACGGCTTCAAGAACGTCGTCCTCGCCAAGGACATCCTCGCATGGGACCCGACTATCTCACCATGGAGATGCTTCACTCCCGAGGAGCGCGCTCAGGCCCGAGTCCGCGACTTCTCCAAGGTGAAGTTCGACGCCATCCTTGTCTTTGCTGATTCACGCGACTACGCCACCGACATGCAGCTCATCATGGATCTGCTGCTCTCGGAGAACGGCCGGCTCCTGACCCGCGCCAAGGACCCGGTTTCCTCGCGCATCCCTATCTACTTCTCGCAGGGTGACCTCGTCTTCCCGACCGACCACAAGGGCCCTCCCCGACTGACCCAGGGTGCGTTCCGCATCGCTGTCGAGGCCATGTACAAGGCCATCACCGGCGTCGAGCTGGAGCGCGTCGTGTACGGCAAGCCCGAGTTGGCCACGTACAAGTACGCGGATGAGGTGCTCCGCGCCTGGATGGAGCAGATCCACAACGAACAGCATCTGCCCGAGAACATCTACATGATCGGTGACAACCCGGCTTCCGACATCGTTGGCGGTAACATGTACGGCTGGAACACCTGCCTGGTCCGTACCGGCGTGTTCCAGGGCAAGGAGGGCGAGAACGACCCCAACAGCCCGGCCAGCTTTGGTGTCTTCGACAACGTCCTGGAAGCCGTCAAGGCCGTCGTCCGCAAGGAGCTGGGCGACGACTTCAAGTTCAAGTGGAACCCCAAGATCAACCCTGTTCTGCATGGCGAGGGTATCTCCGCGGTGGAGTGAACTGATTTCCCTTTTATCTGGGTTTTCCCCCATCGCTCTATAGAGACGAGCGTTTATGTGTTTACGACTACTGCTGTCTGATGCCAGGCTGCGTCACCAGTGCTTTTTTTCGATTTCAGAGCTATAGATATCCTTGCTGCTTTGCTGATAGAGTCCGCCCAAGGCGGTATACAACAGTTTGAATTTTTCTTCCGTTTGTCTTTTATTTTTTTTTTTCGGGACTGGGGACAACTTCTCAGTTTTCGCGGGGATAACGAGGCGAAGGTTAGAAGTACAAGGGCACACATATGTTCAAATCATGTCATTCTACATTCTAGAGATAGATCACTGGCTGAAGAAGAACTCTCTAAGAGAGGAATATAGAGATTCGGGTATTCCATCTAGGTACACTGCATACATGCTCTACGGTTTCATCGTAGTCTGTTCAACAGTTGATTGCTTGTGAGAGCAGGTTGTCACAAGCTTGTTTCTCTTGGTTAATTACACATCTTGAGAAGTTTTCTGAACCGCTCAAACTCGAAATCTGGGACCCATGACATCAAGCGAAGACAACACAAGGACAAAGACCTCTCCAATAATGTGTCTGTCCGCTGCCTTCCGAGACGAAATAATGAAATAAGACGTCTATTATCATTATTATTCTAATCGAGAGCCCTGCTCCGCATGCCATTGCCAAATAACCAATTGACTTTTCCAGCAGTCGACTCACTCTCCACTGTCATTTATATTGATCCATTCATGCCCAGACTACCACTCTAGGCTAGGTAGGCAAAACGCGACGCGGCTCTTCTCAGGAACCAACCGAATTCAACACCGATCCGAACATCCGAGTTGAGTTGCACGTCCGCATTGCAACTACGTATCCATGACATGACATGACGGGCTCGAGTTGGTTGACGTGTCCCGTCAGGTCAGGTCAAGTGGCGAGCCGAAACCGAACCCCGGTTAAGTCTTGCATTATTGCTCGGTTGCGGTCGGGAGGGAACCCTGGGACTTTCTGTCTCGTTTCCATTGTTTCACTCGAGCTTATTCGACTTTGTGCAATTATTAATTAATTGACCAGTTATGAGAGAGCCTAGGGGAAAATTTTTTTTAAAGAATTTTTTTTTCTTTCTTCACCGAATACTATCCGAGCAATTATTATCGTTGCCTGTGCCTGTGCCCACTGTCACCCCTGTCATGTCCCTGAAACAAGTCCACCTCGCACTCGCGAATGAGAGGTCGTGAATGATGTCGTCCGATTCGGATTCGACGGGGAGGTCAAAAAAAAGAAAAAAAAAAATTCAAGCTCTATAAAGTAATATTATTAATTTAATAATACGGATAGCCGAATTCCGATTCGAGTTTCGACCTCAGATCTTGCAAGATCCGAGATCTCGCAGACATGCCATGTGCCGCCATGGGACTGGACTGTCACTTTAAAACAGCCAAGGACCCAAAGAACGTCGAAAACTTCGAGATTTTCTCTCTCTCTCTCTTTTTTTTTTCTCTCTTCCTTTTTCTTCTTTCTGATCTCATTCTCTCATTATTCTTTTCCCCATCCGGTCAGTACGGTACATTATTATTGCAATGGTATCCAGGATGCTAGTAGTAGTAAGCCCTTAGGGCTAATGCCCTACCTACATCACAGCCCTAAGCGACAGCCGGTTCCCACCTCCTCCCCGGACCCGGCTAGCCGGCGGCGCCGGCGGCTCGCGGCTGTGGCGTTTGGTGCGCGCGCGTGGCGGAAGGAGGTTAAAGTCATGTGATCTGTAAGAGCCCGGTCATGTGAGTGGATTAGGGCTCGTGTGGTCATGTGTTCGGTGATGCGTCTGTTCTACTCTGTATGGATTATGTTGTTCATCGCCAAGGTAATGTACCTCCTGCTATTATTAATTCAGTAGGTACAGTACCTAGGTATGTATGTGGATATGTACAGTAGAGAATACCTGCGAGTAGAGAGTATATCCAGACCAGGTCCCTCTGAGTTTAGTTGGGGGTGTTGGAGACCTATTCTAGAAGTTCTGTTCTGTACGTACAGGAGTCGGATTGATTGAATCTGTTTGGAGCCGGCTCGGCTCTTCTAGTACAGTACATCATGGAAGGGAAAAAAAAAGGGGAAAAAAGGGAAAAAAAGGGATTACTTCTTCATGCATATCTGTCAAGCCAGGTAGACTACCTACTAGTTGACCTGCCTACCGCATTACCTAGCTAGATATGGCCCGGTTAAAACATTACGAGAGAGGACTCTTGGCACAACTCAATTCGATTCAGACTTTAACAGGCTTTTTTTGCCCCCTTCTGTCTGGGTTTTTTTCTACTTGGGATGTCTGTATGCCTACACAGCCTAACTATCTAAGTACAGTACATGCCTACTTCTCCTACATAGATATTCCGGTGAACTGGGGGCATTTTGACACTTGCAGGCGCTTTGCCAAAGAAGCTGGGCAACCCTCAAGCCATGTAGAATAAATACAATACTCGCAGGCACAGTACCCCCATAGTACTGTATCAATCACACTACATATAGAGCATAGCACTGCAGTACATATGTACAATGCATACTACGTCTGGAAGAACAAGACCAAAATGAGCTGATTCAATTGCTCTGCATTATTTATCTACCAAGTAGGTATCTAGTCCATCTAATTGATATGATCTCAATCTGGATGAAAACTACCTAAAGTGAAGAAAGTGAAAAAAGCATCTGCCCACTAACTTAGGTGCCTACCTCCATACACGGTAATAGGCTAGGTAAATAGACAAAGAAAAAGAAATGTGAGTGTGATAGCGCACTTGAAATAGGCCTTTTTGGCGATAGCGATAATCCGTGGGCATTATGGGATATTGCTCTGCCTCCTTAACCATATGGGGGATTGTTTTCTTCCCCGGACCGCTGTCCCTAGGTATGCACCGTCTACAGACAGACAACTTCTATCTTGGTAGGCCAAAGTCAACACACGCACTCTCTCTTTTCTCTTCACCTCTGCAGGATTGATTGAAGTCTAAGCAGGCTTGGTGATACCTTTGCCAAGGGGAGCAAGGCGATTTTAACATCTTATCTTGCCTTAGACGGCTTGTAATTTCCTTGTTTATTCATGATTGACATTGCTATATACCTTCCGACTGAGATCTGATGTGATTATACGCGCTGAATTGCCTAGGAAGAAAAAAAAATTCCCAAACACTGAAGTGCGAGGATATATTTTTGGATCTAGATCTGGGATGCTGAATTCTCGTGTGCAAAACTGAGGCTAGAATTTAGAATCTGGCACCTGGAATAAAGATAGATAAATGTCTTGTCAAAGGATTTGTTTTTCCTTTGATGGCCTGAAATCGGACCATTTCATCCCACAACCGCTACTTTTTACACTACGCTGGATTTGATATATTGTAGCTAGCTAGTGCCACTATCAATTGAATCAACAAAAAAGCTACAGGAAAAAAAGGGAATATACACCTGTGTAGATATGGATACATAACAAGTAAGCATAGTAGGTACCTATGTACCTATTTACGTATGCAGATGATAGAATACAGAAAAACAAGTTGCTTTTCATATGTGGATTGCAGGTGTTGTCACTCCCGGAAAGAAGAATCATGGAAAGGGGAGAATCGTACCTGACATAATTTGGGTCGATTGAAAGAAGTTCAAACGGACAAAATTACTGGCCACTGGCCACTAAGTACTCTACTGGGGTTGCTTAGCTGTACTACCGGCTGCTTAAAAAGATAGGTACCTAGGTAAGCACACATACGTCTCGTACCGTAGGTATGTGCAGACATGATACAATTACGTGTCTTTTCAAGCGGTGGCAGTATTGAGGTGTTCCGCAAGGATTAAGTACCGAGGTTATGACAGAGGACCGTCGGTGAGCGGCTGGGAAGGATGGTTCCTGAGGAATTTCTTTCAACAATGAACTCCAGATATAATCATCTATCTGACGTCTATCTTTATATAAAACAATTTGTTTCATATGATTGTATTTCTTTCCTTTTTTTTCTCTTCCCATACAGCATGCGTACAGCTATTCCGCGGCTTCTTGCCGAGTTGGGTTCTAGGTAGCCACAGTTCAGCGCCGTTCCTCAAGGCTTTTTTTTTGTTCTTGCCATATTCTTCGTCTATAGCTATCCCTGCTTCGGCGAGCTTTCCTATTCAGAAGTTTTTGGATAGGTATTGTCCCTATCCAGCAGCAACTACAAGTCTTTGCAGCATCGATCTCGATAGGCATAGGTACACATAGTCCTGGATCTTGAAGAAAGAAAAAGGTATGAGCATGATGAAGAACGAAGATGCTTGAAGAATCTACGCATCTAATGGGAGACCTGACGAGCTATTTATTTTTTTTTTACCAATAATGGCAAGGAAGAGATGTGTCTGAGTCATCTTTTAGTAAAGGAAGAAAGGCGGTCTGGCGTCTTCGAAGATGGCTCTAGATCTCTTTATTCTCCGTTGTTCAGATACTAACTTCACACAGTGGCAAGGTCAATTTAAACTTTGCGTTGCTGACAATCTGGAAGATCAAAATAAAACCCGAGGAATGTGCCGATATAGATCAGTCGATCTATATGCAAGATCTGTGTAGATATGGCTTGAATTCAAGGCTCAGCACTCTGCCTATAGTAAAGTATTCTTTGATATCCTAGGACCGCCAGTTGCGCGTACTAGATGAAGCAGATTCATGGCAGTTCCACTGATTTCCTAATACCATCGTAGAACCCTCTTCCCATCTCCATAATTAGGTTCGAACCGATACCATACATTGTATGTCATTGAGATGTACATGTGCATCGGTACATGCATATCATACATGTCCAATCCACCGACATCGGCGGTAATGAAGCCTAATGAGATGCAGAAGAGCAATCGTCTCATCTGCAGCTGTTATGCATCTGTACATGCATATGTTCATGCTGAACCAAGGGATTCTCGACTTGTCACCGAAGGGTGCCAAATGACATACAAAAATATTTGGCCGAGGAAACCGAGTCTTTTCACCGGAGCCAGCACTCCCCTGTGTATATTGCAGGGTTTTATCAAGGGAGTTGCTGCCGTAGCAGACAGAGGCTTGCATTGACGTCTTTGATCAACTGATTGATGATCATGGAAGACTGAGCTTGCGGTCAGAAAAGTTGAACATGATTTCTGCAGTTGCTACTATCCGGCCATCACCATTCTGGTAAAAGAAGGCGAAATCTGAGACAGTGGGCGTGTAGTACAGTAATCGAGCATAGAGCGACAAAGATGACAATTGGCTTCTGCAGCTAATGGATTTCTTTATGAAAATGATATCCCGTAGAATATAATTCTTGCAGTCTGAAGTATGGTCATCGTAGAAGAACCATATCATTCAAAAGCTCCTGCATAGTTCAGGGGAAGCTACCTAGGTAGTTGAAGAATCTAAAAAAAAAAGCTATACATATGTATGTACGGCAACAACCTTGTGCAGATTAAATTCATTTGCTTCCTAGATCAAGTCTTTACTCGGATCTATACTACAGCAGCTGTGTTTTGATGCACTGTACTTATTAAATATCTATCATGCCTCCTACATGGCCTTTTCCACTTATATATCACGTCAAGCCACCCTCAGGATAAGACCAAGATAATAACGCAAACTCCAAAGCCAACAGCCGCAGCGGGCGCGTATATCTACATACCTACCTGATAGGTAATGCTGCTCAAAAATCATATGTGGTTTTCCTAGCGTTTACTGCCAAGCAAATGCTGCTGTTGCCTGCTTGGAAACTGCATACAGTACACCCGTGTGTAGAAAGTAATAAAGGTTGTGGCGGTGCGTTGATCCCCAATAAACATGGTCTACAAACGGACCAGATAAATAAATCGATAAATAAATAGCAGATACCCCATCCTCTACTCCATCTCCCAGCGTGGCAAGGCGAAGCCTGACGGGGCGCAGAGGTTCGGTAGTGAGTAGCCAATATTTCCGTTCCAAGCTAACAGACCGAGGGGAAAAGAAAGGACCTTTTGAGTCTTCGTAGCATCCCACCTGTGGTGGAACATGTGCGTTTTTTTGTTTGTTTGTTTGGCTTGTGTAACGACAGGCCTAGATAACTAGACCTAAAAGGGCCGTTGGTTTATCTTGAGGACAGAAAACAAGGGGGTGAGCAATATAAAAGTAAGAATAGACCTGTGTTACCAGCAAAACCTATATATCGGGTTGCTGCGTGAGTCGACCACGAGGGTCCGAATCTGTCTGAAAGGAGTGTCTTTATATACATGCCGCTCATGCTGGGTTCCTGGGGATGATAGAATGGGATCATAGTCTTGGATCGTGGAGTTGGATCATAGAATTGGATCGTAGACGATTCATCACGTGACCTACTTCCTAGTCCCTAACAGCTTGTTTATCTCTTGAATAATCTCGAGTCAAGAGATTCGATGATCCATGGTGGTTCAATTCGATTCATTATTTTTATTTAATTCAAGTAGCATCTGAGCTTCTAGAAAAAGGGGGACCAGAGAATAGAGTGGATAATAGCTCAGCAATTAATTCAGTGAGCTGGCCTGTGTTGCTGGCCCAGGGGGCCAGCGCTCAGGAGAATAATGTCTAATGCGTTATTCCCGAGCGCGGGCGGGACGATCTCTATCCGTAGATCTCGCCACCACTCACTGGATTCTTTCGTGTCCATTCACGGGATATGCCTGTATCAAATAATAATCAAGCTGGCTGGTAAGAACCTACCTAGGCAAACCCTCCCCCCAACCCCCTTATTGGGAATACACCGGGTGAACCTTGGAAGACCTCCAGGGGTGATACTAACTAATATAATGCTTAACCCACGTGGCTGGGAAGCTTCTTCTTCTTCTTCTTCTTCTTCTTCTTCCCCTTCTTATTATTAATAGTAGTAGGTAGTGCTGTACTAGCGAACCGTCTTAGCCAAACCAAAGTTCCGGGAAATTGGAAAATGGATCTGAATCCTTAATTCCGGGGACGTGCGTACGTAGCCCATCTCCATACTGTACGGAGGAGTTGCTACCTAGTTTCCCCGCACAGACAATCCTCCCTAGGTTTACTGTACTGGAGAGAGCCCGCGGCAGCGGACTAGCAGTAACTGTGACAGCTGACAAGTCATCTACTCCTGTCGTCCCGTACCCACAGAACTTGAGATCCGCCGTCCCGCTAACCTGGGTCTCGTGATCTCCTGGAGACTAGGCCTGGCTTGGCTCGCTGCGCAGCCTCATTCTTATTTCGATATCCGGTCCCGCGGTCCTGTGCGCTGTTGATTTATTTGATTGTGTCTCACTCTCATTTTGGATTCAGTCGTTGACATTATTGCTGTGTAAGATCAGGTTGTCTCAGGCAGCGCCAATTCGTACTCCGTACTCTGTAGGGGTGTATTGGGATGAATGCCAAATCGCACCTGCAGGGGCAGTCCAGCATGGACTGTACCATTTGCGTTCAGAGTTTTCTCCCCCAAACCCCAGACAGGCGGTCACTTTCTTGGCTTGAATAGCGGAAGATCATGCAAATAAGAACTCCTGCAAACCATGGGATATTAATAATAATAGAGAGGTGGTCCGGGATCCTGGCATCTGGTCTCCACTGTTTTCTGGAGAAGCTTCTGACGTTGTACGGAGTATGGGGTCACTGTGGTTCCAGGAGATGCGCGGAGTCGATGTCCGACGATCCATGAACCAGGGATGGCTCCGCGCTGGATGATGCTGTGGATGTCCTGGCTCCACGAACGGCTCTCGAGTTCTGCAGTCCAGCAATGACGGAGAGCTGCAAGGGGCTGGTCAGGTTCCTAGGAGGTCAGGAGACCGGGCTCAGGTGACCATCCGACCACGCTCTGGCCTGCCGCGAAGCGCTCGAAATCGATGGACAGACACGGCATACGGAGTGGGGAGCATGGAGTGCAGCAAAACGGTCCACGGTGTCCACGGTCCGTCGGGTGACAGAGGGACTCTTTGCCGCCGGCTCCCCGCAGCCCGGAGGGTCGGGGCGCGACGTTCGCGAACCCTGGAGAAGCAGGACGACCCAGGGGCGAGTCGCGTAGTACCTGTTAGGTAAGCCGAATGCGCTGGATGGACGGCGGCCGGGGGCGGCGGCGGCGACTGACGTCGGCGGGGACCGGGGCTGTCCGGGGTAGCGCCAGCGGCCGATCCGCGGGCGCTGGCTGGAACACGTGCTCGGCCTGCTGAGTGTCGTGACCGTCGGATGGGCCGCGCGGGCAGCCGACGGCGGGCTGGGCGCTGCTTTCGATTATGTCACAGAATGCTCCGGCTGCCAGCAGACCGACACGACCAGGACGGTGACACCATCCTGACCGCATGTTGGCTCTTGGCCAGCATGCCGTGCTCGAGGCATCCGTCCGGTGTGCCCATGGACGACCACCGTTCCATGTCCCCCGTAGCTGTCGACGCAAGGGCAGACAACGTACAGACCGTGCTGTCAACGGTCTTGGCCGGCAGGTAGCAGGGGCAGCTTGAGCGATCGACGCAGTGCAACGCAGCTCATCTCGGACGAAACACCCGTCAACAGCTCCCCTCCTCGACCTCACGCTCTCCACACCCAAGAACCGCCCGTGCCTTCCACGGTCCCTGCCGTCGCCTCCATGTGGTCGCGATCCGTGGCGCCCTGCCCGACGGCTCCAGCGCCCGCCGGGCTGGGCCCGCCGCTCCATCGCCGTCGAAAATTCAGGCCCTGCTCCCTCTCTCCCTCCCGCATCTCTCCTCGATCATCGTCTCTGCCCGGCGTGACCGTCGTCTCTGCACCGTCGTCCCCTCCGCGATCTAGCAGCTTCCGGTCCCCTCCTCAATCGTGCGCTCGCCCCGGGCTGCAGGCGCCATCGGCCGCGTCGTCCACCCGCTGCATTCTGTGACTAACAAGCTTCTCCATCCCGTCGGCCCTCCATCTCCGCCACCCCTCGTGCGGCCCTTCCCGTCCTCCCTGCATCGCCCCAGGCGGTCCCAGACGGCCTGTGCGATCCGGGGATAGCTTCTCCCTGCCAGCGTCTCCCTGTTCAGCGCCCGAGTCGGTGCTTAAAGGCGGTCCTCTCCTCCCGTCGCCATCATGGATCCCGCCGCGTCTCCAGCTGGCCCCCAGCAGAAACCCATCCTCTCCCGATTCACCACCGCTCCCGCCGGTGACATCTCCCCGCACGACCATTCGAGAGACTCCTCGCCTCACTCGGCCCATTCCTCGGGCTCCCGTTCGAGGTCCAGCAGTCTGCGGCGCCTGTCGTTCGGCTCCGTCAAGGAAGACGTCACAGGTATGATCGATTCTCTTTGTCCCGATGGGATCCGGCTCTCCTGCTCGCACTGCGAGTCGGGATACGTCTCCCTTGGCCCCTGCAGCCCCTTGCTGACCGTCATCCAACCCAGGGATCGCGCAATCTTTCGTCGATACCCAACCGCCACCATCACCCCAAGACAAGGCCGACCAGCCTGCATCCGTCGCCACCTCGGTTGACATGCAGCACACCCCGGACTTCTGCTGCCCGTGCGGCGGCTTCCTGGGCTGGAAGCAGATCCGTCTGGGCGGCAGGAGCCTCAGCAAGAGCTACACCGACCTCCAGCTGCTGGGAAGGAGCCACTCCAGAGGCTGGGCGTGGGAGACCCCGAACGTCCGCCCCAATCTGAAGGCCAATGCGGAGAAGGAGAAGGAGAAGAAGAAGCAGCAGCAACCGGGCCGGTCACCTCTCGAGAAGCTCCCGGCTGAGGTTCTTGGTACGCTGCCATGCTGTTCCTGCTCTCGTGCCTTGTGTTCTTCGACTGACATGTGGCCCAGATCAAATCATATCGCATCTGTTGCTCGACGTTCCTCCGAATGGCTACACCCCTCGGAACATGGATCTCATCTCTTGTCTTCTGACGTCCAAGACGTTGCACGCTGCAACGCTGAGTGTATTGTACAGAAACATCACCATTCCCCACTCGGTCATCTTCTCCAAGTTCCTCAATCACATCTCCCACTACCCTGCCCTGGGCACGCTGGTCCGGCGCCTGGACTTCTCGCACTTCACCTCCGTGGGCCTGGGACGCACCAAGCAGATGAATGTAGAGATCCAGAATGTGACCTCCAAGACGTTGCTGCAATGCTTGGAGCTGCTGCCCAATCTGAAAGAGTGCCTGCTCCAGGAGCATGTTGAGGATGATATCAGCGCGGCCATTGTGCGGAAATTGCTTACCGGACTGCCCAACCTGCAGGCCGTGGACTTCTGCGCCTGCTCGTCCCATAGCTTTTCCGCCGTCTTCCTGGAGGCCCTGACCGAAGGCCCGGGCCTTCCACCTGCCCTACCGCAGCTGAAGCGGGTCTCGCTTCACGAGTGTAGCAGTCTGCCTGCGGCGGCCTTTGAGATTCTCCTCCCTCGTCTGGTCAACCTGACTCACCTCGATGTGGCCCATACCCAGATCACCGAAGCAGCGCTGTTCTCCATCCCTGACACCGCGCGCATTACCCATCTGAACCTCTCCCGGTGCACGCGCCTTACAGGGCCCAAGATCGTAGAATTCCTGACGACCCATCCCGCCGTCTCCCACTCCCTCGTGTACCTGAATCTCCTTGCCGACGTCTCCCGCTACAGGCTCCTCGATGAAAAGGATGTTGCCGCTCTGCTTCCCAAGCTGCCGTCTTCGCTTCGCTCTCTCAATCTGGGAGGCGCCAAGATCACCTCTGAACACGTGCCGGATCTTCTCCCCCTGACCAAACATCTGGAGGAACTTGGCCTTGGCGCTGCGGATCTTACGGTCAGCGATCTCAATTCCTTCTTCGCTCCTCCCCGCCCCTCGGGCGAGGAGACAACGGAGCAGATCTGGACCCCACCAGCGCTCCACTATCTGGACCTGACCAAGGTCCCTCAGATCACCCTGTCCGCGCTCTTCAACACGAATGCCTGTCTCCTTATCTCCGCCGAGAGTTACCCCCTGGAGGTCCTCGAGTTCGGCGACAAGATCATCTCCCCACTGCGGGAACGGACCAAGTCCAGCAAATCCAAGATCGGCTGGGCGGTTCGGGAGCTTGGCCGGAGAGGATGGTTCGTGCGGGAGCCCTCTCCGCAACGGCGGAAGACCGATGACGGGTATCGTTGGTGGAAGATGGGCGCCAAGTGGTGGGGAATGAGGAAGATTCCGGTCGCTGTCGGCGATGTTGGCGGGCTCTACGGGCACTACATGTTCAAGAAGTAAGTTTGGCAGAAAAGCTGCACTGATATTTCCCTCGCACGCTATCGACTTCGCGTGTTGTCCTTGCCGGCACTGGCACTTGTCTCGATCACATCCTCCTATACCCGGTCTTCCGTCCTCTGGAGTGCTTGTTTCTGCCAATTATTTTGATGATGGGCAATATGGAGCGGCAAAGTCTCCACCACTTGGGTCTCTGGTTTGGTTCGTTTCGGCGTCACGACACGGTGCTTCTTAATCTGGGCTGTTTCTGGGTCTCCTGTCATTCTCATCCAGGTTTGACATTCAGGCAAGGTCTTTTCTTCTGTTGCTAGCGTTACGTGGGAACAGTTGTAAAAAAAAAAAAAAGCTTGGCATTCGGTACTGGAGTTGGTATTGGGAAATTGCAAACAATCACGACTCAAAAGGATTCTATATATAGCCTTGTTAAATATGTAGGTAGTGTTTTTTTAGTGTATATATTAAATTCAGTGGCCGTTCAAGAGTCTAAGCTTCATCCTGCGTGCTTCTTACACACACAGTAGTAGTATTCCTGGACTGGCAGTCTTATATCATCAAGCCATGAAAGCAGATCTTGAGGGGAGGGTACCTGATCTTCTTTGTCAGATACTACAGTAGTATAAGTAGGTACACAGTAGTCTGGCATCATGGATAGGATAGGAAGTAGTGTGCTGGGAAGCATTTTCACGGCATGTGACATGACATGTGTTGAATTTCGGGATCAATGTGGAGGGTGTCTGGGTGCGGGCGGATAGGGTAGGAGCCCTAGGACTGCAGGTAGGTCTAGGATGCTAGGGCTATACAGATATACAGGGCTAGGTACCCTGTGCGTGTTTGAGGGCTTTCCTGCTTGTGGGAGGGAGGTACAGTACTACTATGGGACTGAGTGAGAGCTTTCACAGCATGTGACGGCCACATTTCGGGATCAGTTGAATGTTGCCCAGCGTGCGGGAAGATAGGGCAAGAGCCCTAATGTCCAGCAGGGTAGGGCTAGACAGTGAAAAACCATCCACATGCGTCCGTTGAACCTCAGCCCTGGATGTCCCCCGCTGGAATCTTGATTTCCAGATTAGGCAATCAGATCTGATGCCACTGCACTAGTGGCCTGTCCACCACGCCGTACCAGCCACCTCTCTGCTTACTCAGCAACAGTTCAATGGCCCGTACAGTAGATCTCAGGTCTCGTCGCCGCAACCTTAGCTGGGACCTGCGCAGGGCGTTGGTGTTGCTTTGAAAAAAAAGCAACTACCTCCTCCTTCGACCTCGATTCTCGTCGTCCTCCTCCTCTTGCCGCAGCAGGGGGCCCCCATTTCCCCCTCCTCCAGATGGGTGGATCCACAGATACTGCTGCTGCTGTCGCTGCTGCTGCTGCCCGGGACAGTGCAGGCTGTCGAGTTCGAGTTCGAGTTCGACGACGATGGCTCCTCCACCTCCGCCCCCGAGCGGGTCGGCCTCGTACAAGAAGAAGGATGGCACCCTGACCATGTCCAGGGACCGCCAGTCGGTGTCGTGGATCCCGGCCGCGGGGGGCGCGGGCGGTGCGGTGACGATCATGGTGCCGCATATTACGAGTATGTAGTCTGTTTGTTCTTCTATGATTACTTTTCTTTTACTCTGGTCGACGGGACTTGCTGACCAGGAGTTCAGATCTGCAGCAGACACCGGCCAGCAACCCGAAAGTGATGCTGAGGATTTTTGCCCAGCCACCTGGAGCGAGCGCCCCCGAGCAATACATTTTTCAGTTCACCAACGGAGCAAATGCCCGCGCCGAGGCAGACGCCATCAAGGATGCCCTCAGCGCAGCGATACAGGCCGCAAAGGCGGCCCAGGCGGCCCCCGCCGCTGCCGGGGAGGGCGGCGTCTCGACCGCCATGGCGATCGCGAGTGCGGTCTCGTCGAAGAACTACTGGGACGACAGCACGCTCCTGGCCGACGCGGAGCTGCAGCAGTCGCTGCTCAAGTCGGACCCCAACCTGCAGCGCATGTTCATGGAGTCGCTGCGCACCAAGCCCGACTCGCTGACGGGGTCGCAGTTCATGACGCAGTTCTGGTCGACCCGGCTGCACCTGCTGCGGGCGCACGCGATCGAGAAGGCCCAGACGCGCGGCTCCTACAACGTCCTGTCGACCATCAAGCCCCGCGTCGAGGACAACGTGACCAAGCTGAACATCAGCAAGGAGCAGATCCAGCTCATCTTCAACCAGCACCCGCTCGTCAAGCGCGTCTACGACGAGAACGTCCCCAAGCTGAGCGAGCAGCAGTTCTGGTCGCGCTTCTTCCAGAGCCGGCTGTTCAAGAAGCTGCGCGGGGAGCGCATCTCCGAGACGGACCCCACGGATGCCATCCTGGACAAGTATCTCAAGGTGGATGAGCACGCGGGGATGATCCGGGAGACGCATGTGCCGCACTTCATCGACCTGGCGGGCAACGAGGTCAATCACAGCCTGCGGATGGGCAACCGTCCCGACGTGGACATGAGGCCGACGCCCATCGAGAAGGTGCCGATCATCAGGACGCTAAACAGCCTGAGTGAGAAGATCATGGCCAACGTGGCCCCTGCGGACCGGGATCCGTCCGCGCCGGTCGGTATGGACGAAGAGACGTTCAATCAGCTGCAGCTGCGGGATCTCCGCGGTGACGAGCAGCAGAACCGCATCATCCTCAACATCCGCGACCAGAGCCGGTTCTTCTCCCAGGCGAAAGGGTTGGAGGACGAGCAGAGCCGGCTGTTTGCCAGGCAGGATCCGGAGCAGGTGTTGGATGCCTTACGGGCGGATGTGACTCGGACCTTGCCTCCAGACGGGAGCATTCCCCTCGGTAGGCTCGTCGAGCCGGAGGAGGACAGCGACGAAGAAGAGGGCAAGCGGAGCGAGCAGGTCGGATCCAAGGCGAGCCTGCAGCGGGCGTCAGCACAGCTCTTCAGTGCGATCCGCGAGCGGCGCGCGCAGACGGAGGTCACATCCGGGTCGGACACGTACGGTCTGTCCGCGGCCCTGTTCGACCGTCTGACCCTGACGCATGCCACCACGACAGAGTTTCTGCACCAGTTCTGGCAGGCGTTCCTGTCCGGCAATCCGGACCGCGCGGGCGAGGTCGCGTCGCTCGTCGAGTCGCTCAACCGGGCGCGCGAGCGGATCAAGGCCGTGGCGGACGACGCGGAGGCGGAGCGGCAGATCGAGGTGGAGAAGCTGAAGCAGCACGCGCGGGACGTGCTGGCCACGACGGGGAAGAAGATCCGCGTGAACCTGGCCGGCGTCCCGGGCGGCGAGAAGGTGGTCAACCAGCTGATGGGGCCGACCCTCAGAGCGCTCGACGTGGCCATGACGAGGTATCAGGAGGCGTTGGCAGAGGAGACGAAAGAGGCTCAGGCCCAGGCCCAGGCCCAGGCTCAAGCGCAAGCTCAGGCTCAGGCTCAAGTTCAAGTTCAGACTCAGGCATCGCTGGCCCCTTAGTCTTAAAAAAAAGAGCAGGACTGTAATCTTGCATCTACGGGTTGCGGATAAAGGAGTCCCGGGTTGTGGTAAAGCATCTAGTCATTGTTATTTATTTATTTTGGCGGGTCTGTACGATAGTGTGAATTATGATGGAAATGAAGTCTTGAATATATATGTACGTAGGCTCACTCGCGGATATATATTCCAGACATCTTCCTCCGGTGATCGTCGACGCTCCTCGGCATGCCGAGCCGATCCCCCAGGTCGGCCCGCGTCGGCCCGCCCGCAAACGTCACGTGTCAAACTCCAACTCGGCCACTGACGTTCTCCTCGCGGCGGCGCGACCTCACCCCTTGACCAGCACCACAAACCACGGCCGACCGGCCTGACAGATCTTCCTGCCTCTTGTCCTTTCTTGCAAACTTGTTGACGGCCAGGCCGGTCCATCCAGGCCGCCGCCCGGCCGCGCAATTTCCCCCATTCGGAGCGCCCTCTCCGTCCGCCACTCCATCCGATATCAATCCCTCTCAGGTCACTCGATCAATCAATCAGATCAATCGGATTCAAGATGCTCGCCTCGGGCTTCGCCAATGCGCGCGTGTCCAAGTTCCTCCTGTTCTACGTGATCGCGAGCTCGGTCGCGCTGGCCATCTTCGACGCCAAGCACCTGGCGCACATCCAGGTGTCGCCGCACCTCTGGCGGTACGGGCAGGTGTTCCGCGTGCTGGCGTGGCAGGTGGCCGGGTACGCCAACTCGACCGAGGCGCTGTTCGCGGCGATGCTGGCGTACCATCTAAGGGTGGTGGAGAGGATGTGGGGTGGGAGGAAAACTGCCGTAAGCTTCCTTTCCCTTATCCCCCCTTGTATCTACGGATAATATATATATATATAGACATGCATACTGATTGATATGTGGGTGATGCAGACATTCCTCCTCACAACCCTCCCCTACACGACCCTCCTCCCTCCGCTCCTCCTCGCCCTCGTCGTCCGCCCCTTGTCCCTCAACACCCTCAACTACCTCCCCTCGGGGCCCACAGCCACCATCTTCGCCCTGCTGGCGCAGTACCACGCCGCGGTCCCGCACACCTTCCGGTACCGCATCTCAACGACCTCCTCACCCTCTACCCCTTCTAAACCGTCCCTGACGATCCTTTTGTCCGATAAATCGACCACCTACCTTGTCGCCGCGCAGCTCGCCCTGTCCCAGTTCCCCGCCACGCTGCTCCCCGCCGCCGTGGGGTGGTTCGTCGGCGCCGCGTGGCGCGCCGAGATGCTGCCGGGGTCGGCGCGGTTCGTGGCCGGGCCCGGTGGCGCCGGCGCGAGGGGAGGTGTCGGGTGGAGGGTCCCCGCGTGGATGGTGGGCGAGAAGGAGTCGCCTAGCGCCACAACTGCGCGTCGGAGAGAGAATAATGATGGTGGTGCAGACCGGTACGAGGATCTGCGGCGGAGGCTGGAGGAGGAATCCAGAGCCGCGGCAAGTAGTAGTGGAGTCGGGATCGAGGGGGAGCATCAGAGGCAGAGACGGCCGCAAGGGGGCATTCTGGAGAGGTTTAGGCGGGCGTTTTAACCTTGCTTCTTCTTTTATTCTTGTTGGATGGATGGAATGAAGTGAATTTGAACCGAGATGTTCATTTAATGAAGGAACAAAAAAAGTGAAAGGGGGAAAGAAAAGAAAAGAAAGAGAGAGAGAGAGAGAGAGAGAGAGAGAGAGAGAGAAAATCTATCTGTACTCTATATATTCCACCATGTATGCATACTTTAAATTTAAATGTATTGATCAATTAGTCAATGAATGATACTTCCCACCTTGATCTCTTCGCCGTGCTCTCTTCGCGTACCCCCCTCCTGCAGGCTTATTTATATCTATGCGCCAGCCAGCCAGCCAGCCAGCCAGCCAGCCAGATTACTGACTGCCTACACGGAGTGGTAAGGCAGGCCCCAATTGGACTGGAAGCTGCGGGTCGCTGCTAAATAAAGAGAATAAAATGAATATGGAAGCGATGGATGGCAGCTGCGGCATGCCAGCGACAAGATGGAAGACTTAGGACTAGTGCCAATCCAACGCTGAAGGATGTATGGATGTATGTACAGTAGCTACCTAGGTACAGCACATTCATACATGCACATGCAGATGCAGGTATGCCGGTAAGCTAAAGCATCAGAAACAGATCTTGCATACCAATCTATATACACATCCGATTGAACACTAACTCAAGATATTGGAAATGTCATTACTGGCATAAGCAATCTGCAACCGTACCTGCAGGCATGATACGTCAAACTAAAAACAACTAACAACCCATCTAAACGCCTCAATCCAGCCCGCCATTCCTCCCAGACCCGTCAATTGATTCTCCAAAAACCCATACTATAGTCGTCAATATAGTATACACAGGACAAGAGAAACACAGTATATTTAACTACTTTCCACCATTGCTCCGGCCGCGCTTCATATTCTCCTTGCACTCGTTGCAATACCATTTCACTGCACACAGAGTCAGTCCTGTGAGGTATATACCGCGAGGGAGATACACGACTTACCATTCTTCCCTGGCGGCTTCGTCAGCCCCACGCACGACAGGTGGAACCACTCGCGCGGGCACGCGTCATTGTCGCAAGCAACCATCTCTCCGAAACTGAAGTCGTTGCAGTAGCAGTACCGCGGCTCTCCCTCGTCGTCCTCGTCATCGCCCTCGCGGGACGACTCTTCTTCTTCCATCCCCGCGGCGTTCGACTGTGTCGCCGCCAAGCCGCCGCCCTTCTTGTGAGAGCGCTTGGCCGATGCGGGGTCCGTGTTCCGGGAGGGCCGTGGACGCTGCTGGTTGGACTCCGACAAGGTGGAAACACCTGGGGTGGAGGTCTTGGAGGATCTAGCCTTGGTTGCAGTGCCAGGAGGAGCAGATGGAGGAGGAGCCGCTGGATCGTTGGCCTGGTCCGGTTCCGTGGTCTTCACTTCGGTGTCCTCTCGCCTGGTAGCCACCGAAGACGTCGTCTTGGTGGCGGCCGCATCCGCGGAATCGACATTCGCCTCACGGTTCAGATCCGGAGAGGGCTGAGAAGTATTGTCATTCTTGCCATTCCCTTCTTTTGTTGTAGACTTTGTCTCCGCAGGTTTATCTACGAATGGGGCCGCGTTAGAAGGATAGGGGACTACCAAGGCAGGTCCAGATCCGGGGAACGTACTGGAATTGGATACGCGGTTCGACGCGGAGGATGATGGCCTTTGGCGGCCATTGGTGGCCTGGGAGCTGTTCTGCTGGGCTCTGGAGGACTGCGGCCGGGCCGCCGCATTGGGTCCGGGGCTTGGAGCATTCCTTGGGGGATTGAACGTGCCAATTACAGGGGATGAGACCATCGACGGTGAGCCAACTGTCGAGGTCACGGTGTTGTTCCTACCATCGGGGTATTAGCAACTCCATGGGTTGATCCATGTGCGGGTGCGAGGGTGGCATACCTCTTGCGTCCAGTCGTCGTCGTCGTCGTCGTCGTCGTCGTCGTCGTCGTCGTTGCGTTGGGAGCCCGGACCCTCTTCTTGCTAGCCTCCATGGCGGGGGCCTCCTTTGAAGAGGCTCGTCCGGTAGAATTGCCGGCGTTGCTCAACGACTGCTCCATCGCGGTTCCGGTCTGCACGGGTTGCGGCCGCTCGACCTTCCTGCGCTTTGCAGGGGCCGCGGTCGATGCGCTCGCGGCGTTGAGACCAGCCTGATCAGCCACAGACTGGTCTCCCCCCGTGCCACCGCGCGCCTTGGACACGGCACCCTTGCGTGCGCCGTTGCCACGGGTCTCATCGAAGTCCGAATCTGCATGGTTGCGGCGCTGCTTACGGGCCAGCACCGCCTCGCGTCTCGCCTCGCTGCGGGAAGCAGCTTCAGCCTCATGCAGAGACTGATCGTGTTTGTGGGAGGCAGCCTCACGGCGCGGGCGCTCGTTGGTAGATCGGGAGTCCTTGGCGGTGCTCTTATTCGAGTAGGCCCAGTGGGTGAGACTGCCCAGGCGCGACTCCTCGCTGATCTCGCCCGCGATGTACGGGAAGATGGAATCGATGCGGAAAAGCTGGCGGTCGAGTTCGTCGTTCGCGTTGGTGATGACGTGGTTCTTCTCGTCCGCGGTCATCATCAGGTCGGAGAGGGTACGGCGCACGCGGTCGAAGAGCAGCCTCCGATTCTTGCTCTCCTGCGACTCGGGCGGTGCGTCCTGTTACACAAGCAACATACCATGTTAAGCGGAGGTTCAGCGTCACAGGTCATCGAATCCACATACCCTAGGCAGCACATCCTCTCGGATCACGCCGTCAATGATAGGCGCCGGATTGGGGGGACACGGCACGGGCTCCGAGTCCGCGGCGATCTTCAGCAAGTGCTGCAGACTCTCCTCCAGCGCCCACGCCTTGGCGTCGACCTCCTTGAGCAGGGAGTTATGGCGGCGAAATTCTCTGGGCAGGGCAGTGATGGCGTCGGTGAAGTGCGTGAGGGCCGGATAGAAGCCATGCGGGACGGCGGGTGTCGAAGGAGCATCTGACCCCGAGTGGCCAAAGGTATAGGAAGAACGGCCGACGGTCTTTGAGGTGCGCGACGGGTTCGTACGGGTCTGGCGCATGGAGTGACGCACACCCTGGGATTGGGAGTTAGTCGACGAGGCGACGGCGGTCGACATGCTGCTAGGACCGGGTAGGTTGATCCCGGAGACGCCGAGACGCGGCTGAAAAAGAAGAGAAGGGAAGAGATATAAGCAAGAGAAGACGGTCAATAGAGATTCACGACATGGAAAAGCAGGCGGGAGGTCAGCAGCAAAAAAAGAAAAAAATAAACGACGGCCGTCTGAGGAGGAGGGACGAGAGACGCGGGCGGAGAGGAGAGGAGAGCAGAGCGCCCGAACTTGTGCTTTCCCCTTTGGGAAGATCGGCGCTAGCCCTTTCGGACACCAGCTGTGATGCTGACTAAGCAAAGGCGGTGTGCCATGTTGTGCAGCATCCTGGGTTTATTAAGCACGACAGAGGACCTACACAAGAAGTACAGTACTGGACACAGTGCGGAATACGCAGCACAGTGAAGCCTTGATCAGGTATCTCGTACAGAACAACCACCTTTATTTTACACTCTATAGGCCGGCCAGAACCTTGCGGCTGCTGCCCCGCTCAGAATCTGACACCGGTATGACCAACCATGGAATCAACACACTGTATGCCATGCGCTCAACCAACAAAGTACTACAAAAAACGTAATGATCCAATATGCTCTAGACAAAAAACAGAGGTTCTCCAGAATGCATGCCCATTACCTCGCAAAGAATCACCTCTTCCCCTTGCCGCGGTTCCAAGGACCGAGACACCGGATTTACTCACCCTTCAGCCGGCCCTGGTACACGGAGAACGCCTCCTCAAGCAGCTCCTGCTCTTCCCTGACGTGCATGGCCTTGATACCAGTAGCCACCGAGGCGCTTGGAGGACGACCCGCGTAGAGCACGTGGCGGCGGTTGTGGTGCTCCGTCTCGTTCAGCAGCGTCTCGATACGAGGCTGCACGAAGCTCCAGGCTCCCGCGTTCAGCGGCTCCTCCTGAGCCCACACGATGTTCTTGGCGTTCGGGTAGCTGTCGATGTTCTCCTTGAGCTGAGCCCATGGGAACGGGTTGAGCTGCTCAACACGGGTGATGGCCGTGTTGCGGATGCCCTTGGCCTCACGGTGCTTCACCAGCGCGGCGTACACTTGACCGGAGCAGATGATCAGGCGCTCGATCTTCTCCGGCTCGTCGATGGTTCCGTCCTTGTGGGCCGGGTCGGGGATGATCCACTGGAAGTGAGAGTCGCCAGTGAACTCGTCAAGCGACGAGCGTGCAATCGGGTGACGCAGCAGAGATTTCGAGAAGAAGATAATCAGGGCTGGTGTACTGATTAGTTTCTCTTGAAAAGAGATACAGGATCACACGACGAGGGAAAAACTCACGCTTCCGGAACTGACGGTGGATCTGTCGTCGCAGGATGTGGAACAGGTTGGCGGGGGTGGTCGGGTAGGCGACCTGGATGTTGCAGTCTTGGTGCTGGCGATCCAGCTTGTCCTTCGAAGGGAACACGCGGGGCTCCTCGTTGCAGAGCTGGAGCCACCGCTCCAATCTGCCGGACGAGTGCTCTGGACCCTGGCCGTCGTAGCCATGTGGCAGAGACACGACCAGACCGGATCGCTGCAGCCACTTGGACTCTCCAGAAGCGATGAACTGATCAATGATACATTGGGCGTTGTTGGCAAAGTCACCGAACTGAGCCTCCCACATCACGAGAGCGTGGGGCGAGGCCAGGGAGTATCCGTATTCGAAACCAAGACTGCAAGAAGCGAAACCGGTCAGTATCATCCGAAATCATTGGCTTCACCATCCTGACTGTGACAGGTCTATACTTACGCGCCGTACTCGCTCAGGGACGAGTTGGAGATGACAAAGGTGCCCTGATTCTCGCTGATGTGCTGCAGCGGAGTGTACGTCGCCTCGGTCTCCTGGTCGTGCAGGACGGCGTGACGCTGCGAGAAGGTACCACGCTCGACATCCTGTCCGGAGACGCGGACGTGGTGGCCCTCTGCCACGAGACTACCGAACGCGAGAGCCTCGGCCGTCGCCCAGTCGATGCCCTTACCCTCGTGAACAGTCTTCTTGCGGTTGGCCAAGATACGCTGGAGGTTACGGTGCACGTTGAAGCCCTCGGGGGCACTGCTGATCTTGTCAGCGATGTGCCTCAGCAGGTCCGCGTCGACGGCGGTGGGCAGGTGCGGAAGGATCTCAGTGGCCAGCTCCTTGGGAGTCTTGAACCCGTTCCAGGCCGAAGTCAGCCACTCCTTGCTGGTGGGTTGGTAGTCCTTGCTGCGCTCGAAGCTGTCGTTCAGCATGCCCCAGACCCACTTCTTGTGCTCCTCGATGTCCTCCTTGGTGAACGTGCCCTCCGCAATCAGCTTCTCGACATACTTGTCGAGCTGGCTCTTCTGCTGCGCGATGCGCTTGTACATCAGAGGCTGGGTGAAGGAGGGCTGGTCGGTCTCGTTGTGGCCCTGCTTCCGGTAGCAGACGATGTCGACGACAACGTCGCGCTTGAACGTGGCGCGCCAGTCGGCGGCAACCTGGCAGACGTAGTTGACGGCCTCGACGTCGTCCGCATTGACGTGGAAGACCGGCGCATCGATGGCCTTTGCGATATCGGAGCAGTAAGGGGTCGAACGAGCGAAACGCGGGTCGGTTGTGAAACCAATCTGGTTGTTCACGATGATGTGGACGGTTCCTCCGGTCGAGTAGGCCGGAAGGGAGGTGAAGCCCATGGTCTCATAGACCACACCCTGCGCCGCGAACGCAGCGTCACCGTGCAGCAGGACACCCATGGCGGTGTTGAACTCCTTCTCGTCCTTGTTGTAGTGCTGGATGGCACGGGTCTTTCCAAGCACGACGGGGTCTTCGGCTTCGAGGTGGGATGGGTTGGCGACGAGAGAGAGCTGGACACGCTTGCCGGAAGGCGTAGGACGCTCGAAGTTCATACCCAGGTGGTACTTGACGTCGCCGGAGCCCTCGTCGGACGGCTCGGCGGAACCGGTGAACTCGCTGAAGATGGACTCGTTCGGCTTGCGGACGACGTTGGAGAGGACGTTCAGACGACCACGGTGGGGCATGCCGATGACGATGTCCTTGATTCCATGCTCGACGCTGCGGTCGATCAGAGCCTTCATACCCGGCACCAGGGACTCACATCCCTCCAGACCGAAACGCTTGTCGTTGGGGAACTTGGTGGCCAGGAAAGCCTCGAAGCTGGAACTCCAGATCAGACGGTCCAGGATGCGGCGCTTGTCGTCGACGGAGTAGCTGTACGGCTGGGGGACCTCGAAGCGGTCGCGGATCCAGTCGCAGAGCTTGCGGTCGGGGATGTGGATGTACTCGACACCGTAGGAGCCGCAGTAGATCTTCTCGCAGGCCGCGATGATCTCGCGCAGCGTCATCTTCTTGCGGGTCTCGGTCTCGAAGCGGGGCAGGATACCGGGGCCCAGGGTGAACTCCTTGTCCAGATCCTTCTCCGTGAAGCCATAGTGCTCGAGCTCCAGCTCCTTGGGCTTGTGGTAGCCGAAGGCCTCGACCTCGCCGCGGATGCCCAGCGGGTCGATCTTCGCCTTGTGGTGACCGCGAGCCTGGTACGCGCGGACCAGAAGCTGGACCTTCAGGTGGTTCATGATGTCCGTGCCGGCGGCAGAGGCCAGTCCCATGTCCTGGGGGACACCGCCGGTCGGGGAGGGGACGAGGTTGGGAGGCGGCTGGAAGGCCTGGGAGATGGGCATCTTGCCCTCCTCCATGTTCTTGAAGTAGGTCTGCCACGAGACGTGCACGCTGGAGGGGTCTTTCCGCCACGCGAGGTACATCTCGTCAATGTAGTTGGCCGTGTTGCCCTGGAGGAAGGAGTCGTTGGGATCCTGTGCGACAAAAAAGAGCGCGGCGCAACAAGAGCGCGCGCGCACATCGCAGTCAGTCCAAGTTCCTTTTCTTCCCCCACGCAAGCAGTCCACCGTCAGAGATCCAATTGGGGGTCTGTGTAGCTTACCACCCCTCGATCATCCTCCGCAGCCACCGCATAGCGTCTGCGGCCGTCGATGACGGCCAGCGGCCTCCGGCTCGTCAGAGACAGATTCGACCGGGCGCCCGCAGGGGTTTTCCGGGCGCCGGACGTGAGGTGCAGAGACCTCCGGCAGGCGGAGCAGGCGCTGCCGCGCAGCAGGCCGTTGCCCGAGGCTTTCAGGGTCGTGGCTCTGAGCATTGCGGGATTTTTTTTCGTTCAAGCGCGGGAAGGGAAGCAAACAAAAAAGAGGCTCAATGGAGGCACGAAGGCATGTAACAAGCAGAACACGAAGAGAGGAGCGGAGATCTTTCTGGTCCTAGAGGGTGAAGGAAGGGGGCCAGGCGGATTTCCTTGCTTGTCGCTGTCGCTGCCGTCGTGCTATTCCCGGACGGAGCAAAGGAAGTAAGCGATGGGAGGGATCGGGATCAGATGGAGAACCAGGTGTCGACTAGAGCTGCCGTGCCACCTGCAAGAACGCGGGGGTCATCAGAGAGACGGAACTCTCTCGACGGGGAAGAGGGAGCTGAAGAGCAGAGTCTGGGGGGAGGAAGAGGAGAAGAAAGAGAAAAGCGAGGAGAGGACAGGGCCCGGACGGTTTGCCGGGAGCGACGGTTATGACGGCCGTGTGGCTACGCTGCCTTCCGCCCGTCCAGCCCTGAAGGCCCGATCAGCCACAGAGCGTGCGCCCCACGCCCAGCGGCCCAATGCCGGCGCCCGGTTATGTGCATATCCACCGCGCCTGGTTCGCTGGCATCGCTGCTCTGTCCGAGTCTTGTCCGGGCTGGATCTGGATGCGTTGTACATGGAAGGGGGAAGGTCGGGATGGACAGTGTTCCATGGGCTCTGTCCTCAGGAGCTCCGTCATCTCTATTCTTCAACGCAGAACGCAAGACTAATGCACTATGATGTGGATGGATCAAGACACATCAGACAATATATACACTATTGCACTGCGAGACATGTACAGGCCCCTCTGTCTTGGGAACAGAACAAGTGGGAAAGCAGACAGAAACAGCAAAACCACCCGAAGGAGACGCCTGACCGGATATGGATATCTCAAGACCAGATGACCTGCCACGCCAGCTGGCATAGCCCTAAAAAGAGATTCGTCGCATCATGCCTTGCTCAAACGGGGATGGTGAGGTAGATCCCCTTCGAGCTGGAACCCCCGAAGAACTTCCAGAAGCCCAAGCGGCGTGCCAGAGGACCCAGTGGGTACGTGTTATATATATACTAGTACACACTAGGTATATATAGAGAGAGTGTGAGACAGATTCCGCAGATCCGGATCGACGTTCGCGGCAAGTCCCAACACGACCGAAGGATAGGTATCTCCGTACCACCAGATGTCATATAGATCCCGGTCAGATCCTTCCCTGCGCCAAGACCTCTCGTTCGTACACCTCCATCTCCCCCCCGTCCCCCGTCCGGCGACGCTCGACCACCCACTTGCTCGACCCGTCCTCGTCCGTCTCCTTGACGTAGCTGACGCTGGCCGCGCTGCCGGTCCGGCTGTGTGATTTGCCCGCTCCTGCCTTCACCCCTGACTTGCCGTCTCCGTCGCGCGTCGCCGGCCTGCCCGCGTCCGCATGGGAGCCAGAGGTGAGGGTTGGACTCGCCGGGGAGTTCTCCCCGTCCGACGGCCGGAGAGGCGGGTCGTTGACGTTCAGCGCGCTCATCGAGTCCGCAAGGCTGCAGTTGGCATCCACGGGATTCGGATACGCTTCGTGGATACTGGTGAAACTCCCGCGGTTTGAGGACGGCTGCTGCAGGTGCGGAGATGGGCAGCCGGTGCTGCTGCGAGCGCTCCCATTGCTGCCACCCCACGCCTCCTGTCGGAGCTTCATCAGCGCATTCATCTCGTCGTCGATGCTGCCCATGTCAACCAGCTGCGCCAACCCCGGGCTCCCCAGGGACGGGTTGGAGTGAGCGGCCCCATGCGCCAGCGAGACGACAGAGTTCCGGGTGCTCCATTCGCTTCTCTCGGTGATAGGCGTAAGGCTGGGCTCCCGGAAGTTGCCGCGCCCGCTGTGGCTGCGGTTGAGGCCCTCGACATCCCGGGGTCCAAAGTAGCCCCCGAGCTCTGGGCTGCAATTCCCGTGCGCGCGAGCGTAGAACCCGAATTCGCGCCCGTAGAAGCCGTCTTCGTCGTTCTCCAGGGCCTCCGCATTCGCCTCCGCGATGATAGGGTCGTCGTCGTATCCGTCCTCGTAGTTGCTGAAATCATCAAACACATCTTCAAACCCCATAGTGTCCACTGTCTGGCTCAAGCGGCTATCATCCGATACCAGCCCCGGGTGAGAGTCTGCAGTCTGAGCGCTGCTCTGCTGGTCCATAGACTCTCCGCTCTCGCTCGTGGTCCGCTCGAATCTTTCATTCGCTGCAGCTTCGTTGGCCACCTTTTCTAGAGCGTTGTGGAAAGCCTCGAGGTTGTGCTCTGAGAGCACACCAGATTGGGCCTTTGAAGGCTCGACACTAGGATTCCGCACTTCTCGTGATTCATCTTGAAATTCGCTCACCATGCTGGTGACATGTTTAACGCTTTGGTCTCTCGTTGGTTTCTCGATGATGATGTCGTCATCCACTCGAGAGATACCGTTGAGGGGCACCACGACTCTCCATTTGTATAGATCGCTTGTCGGGTCGTCGAAGATGGACTCGTCAAATTTCTCCCCCTCGGGTGGAGGAGGCAGATCCCCGAAGCCACCATCATCGAAATAAAAGTCATCGACCAAGGGTACCTTGGACACTGTTGGTGCTGTTCCTTCTGGCGGCTTCAGTCCGATAGGCTCTCCATTCAGAATGCTACTCCGCTTTGTATCTTCCTCTTTTGTAGAACCTCCATCCGCAGGTCCGGTGGCTTGGCCCTGAAGCTCCTGTGAGGTTTGAGGCGCTGCCAAGTTTGGATCTGTAGGGCCGGACAGACTGCCCGTCGCCGGGGGCTGAGCAGGCACAGACAGTGACCCGTTGAGTATCTTCCCCGGGCCGGAAAAGTCAGCGAACTCGTCTTCGTCAGCGTCGACATTCACTCCAGGAATCCTCTCTTCCAGCCCATTGTCGTCGTTATCCATGTCATAGTCAAAGTCATCTTCGTATTCCGAGTCGCTATAGTTTCGCCGCTCCAGCTCTGCCTTTGCCTTCCGCGCGGCCTCCTTTTGTTTATGTTTCTCTTCCAGTAGCCTCTCTTGAACAGAAGACCCAGCACCAACCATGTCGAAGCTGAACCTTGAAGCATTGCTCTTGAAATGTCTTGGTAGGCCGGAAGCTTGCTGTGTAGTGTCGGCAGCTCCCTGCTCTTGAGCCTTAGAAGGTGAATGCTTCAGTGGCGGCTGAGCCGATGGCTGCTCAGTAGTCTCGACGGTCTGTTCAACAGGCTCATCATTGCTACTTGGGACGCTTGAAGGCAAATTCTGAGCAAAAGCAGGAACTGAGGAAGACTCGCGATCGGAACGGGGTGGGTTCGTTAGCAGTGGTGATTGCAGGTAGCCTTTATTTTCGACCTGAAGGGCGTCCTGATCATCTTCAAAATGTTCTTGGAAGACAGGTGAGAGTTGGCTCTTTCGTTTTTTCTGCTCATTATCTGCATATCCGTTCCGAGGCGAGTCCGGACCATTCACCTGCTTGCCCGCATCCTGCGCAGCAGGATGGTCTGATGACACATTCCGGCGCGGTCGTGGCGCTGAAAAGTCATGGACAATCTTTCCGCGTATTCTGGGGTCGTAATCATCTGGTATCGCGGGAACCAGATTCTGCACACCAATGTTGGCATTCTCAGAGCTTGACTTGGCCAACGGCGACGACCGCCTTCGGGCCAGAAGAGACATGGGATTCAGCATGTGCAGCTTCGTCTTCCCAGACTTCTGAGGTGTATGTTCCGCTGTAAGATCATGACTGCTATTCCGCCGAGATGATATGTTATCGAGTCTGAATTCCTTGGGCGAAGCTGCTGCCTCCCCTCCAGAATCACCGGTAGATGTCTTGAACCGCATATCGCCTCCCGCTAATCCCCCGTGCGTAGATTTCCGTTTATTGTCATCCGATGACTGCAGCAGTCCTTTGCCAAACGCCAGTTTCCACGGTGAACTCGGTTTAGAAGAGTCGGATCCGGAACGATCGTGGCGCGAAGACGAGAACGACTGCTGTGAACAATTGGACTGGGAAGTAATTACAGGCACCTTCTTGCTCTCTTCTGGGCTCGAATTGGGACGGGAAGCTTGTTCAGATTGGGGAGTCGGCACACGCAGGTTCGTGGGAGACCGTCGCGTACTCGAGCCGGAAGCTCCAGTCTCTGGCTTCTTTGTATCCACCACGTCCGGCGGATTCCCGCTCGACGGGCAAGGCGAATGCGCCTCTGACAGCGCAGAGGACTCGATTATCGTATCTGTGAGCGATGGTGTGGGCCGGATGCCTGGCAGCTGAGGTGGGTTTTCTGGAGAGTTCTTTGTCGGCGCTGGGAGCGGCGAGCTGGGAACGGAAGACGAACTCGACCGGCGGTGTTCTCGTCGCCAATACGAGAAGACGGTGGGCGCCATGGTCTCTCTCCCTACAGTAAGCACCTACAGTGCCTTCATGTAGATAGTCGCACTATTCAAAGCGAGCAAGATCGTCTCATTGTTGCTGCACTGACCATTCGACTCGAAAGTTTGGAGAAGGGATGCGAACCTCGCGCTTAGACAGGTGTGCAGTTCAAAAACGACGAAGAGAGTGATAGATCACGGAAAGAGTTCGATATATTCGTAGATTGCCTGCAAACAAGAGGGAAGGAAAGAAAGAAAGGAGGCTATTTATACAGACAAAATCGGCCTGTAGATTGATGTACTGATCCAGTCGAGAAGCTGGCTCCCGAGTCGCGAGGTTGGCCCGTGGGGCGACGTAATCCACTCGAGCACGAACACGGAAAGCAGCTGATAGCAGTGTCCGTCCGTGAGAAAAGTGGCTATACAAAGGTGGAATGTGAGTGAAAATGAATATTTAGGCTCGAGGTCAGCGATTTAAAGTCACAGTTGGGGTGGGGTCTTTGTCTTGCCTGCCTCTGCTGTCAACGGCTGCCCGTCCGTGTACTGACAAAAGCTGTACTCCACGTGCTTAACATGTGGATACACAGCGTCTGACAGCTCATGCTATGAAGACTCACTTGTATTCCCTGATTTCAGCAGAAATAGAGGCGTGGTCCTGTACTGAATGATTATTATTCATGCACCCTAATTCCTGCGCACCATTGACTACCTATGCTATTCATACAGAAAAAAAAAAAAAAAAAAAAAAAAAAAAAAAAAAAAAAGAAAAAACTCGCTATATTTACAAGCTATATTTACAAGGGATATCGCCTGAAAGATCACCCAGAAAGATCCAGCCCATTCATGACGCCAGTATGCATACGTCTGAAGGTCTCTACAGCAAATCAAAATAATTGATAAATCTGACGAGAAGCGTATTATCTCACGCTCTGTCTCCAACGATCGATCATAGCTCGTTGACTAGGGTCGATGGTCGGTTGCGCCACCTTAGGCTCACGGACGTGTGGCATATTATAACCCGCAGTACCCATCCCCATCTGACTGATGAAGGCGTTGCCGTAGCCCATCGTATTATTCCCGTACGGAGGAGCCATCATTCCGTACCCTGAGTACTGAGGAACGCCTGCCGTCGGATAAACCATGCCCTGAGGCAGCGTGAACATGGACATCCGATTTCCGTACATCTGCTGGCCCATCGGCCCACGGTGGAACTGTAGATTCTCGTTTGGCGGCCTTCGAGCAGTTGGGGCAGGATGTGCTTGGAGAAGATCAGCCATACTTCTTCGAGCTTGCGGTACCGCACCTCCTGCAGCCTGTCGTGCTTTTGCCTCCTCTTGAAGGCGTTTCCGGCGCTGACCCAAAGTCTCTTCCTCTTTTGCAGGTTTACTCTCCTCTGCAGTACCACCATACTTCCTGTCCAGCTGTGCCAACACCTCGCTGGCGAAGTCGCTGCCCAAAGCGGTGCTCGTCCGGTCTTTCGCCTTCAGACGCTTGAGGCGCTGAGCCAAGGTCTCATTCTCATCTCCGCTGTCCGCGTCTGCGAGCCCTGGAACTTCCAGCGTGTGCATGGTGCTTGCACGCCTTACGGGGTTTACCGGGCTGGGACCGCGAGGAATATAAGGCTCGCCCCGTAGCCTTGCGCGACGTTTACTCAGCGGTTCATTCTCCTCGAGCTCCCTCTTCTCCATGAGACCTAGAGGTCGGTTCTCGCTGACCATCGAGTTCTTGCCCGCGTAGAGCACGCCCAAAGGCACATCTTCGTCATTGTCGGCATCCTGCTTATGAGCCTCGGGGTCTTCCCATGCCAAGGTAACCGGACGCTGTCGCCTTGCTTTACTCTGCAGCTGGGCGACTGTGTCCAATTCCAAAAGGGTCGAATGCATTCCGTTGGGGAAAGCAGAGGCAGCAGTACGATTTCGTAGCCTCTGCTGCCGTTTCCTCATCTCGAGTTCAGCAAGGAGCGTGGTCGGTGGTCCGAAGGAAGTCGGATCATCCTCATTTTCCTCGCTAGCACGATGGGAAGCATCTTGGTTGTTATGAATGTTGCCCCCGTCCTCATTATATGCATCGAACGTAGACGACCTACGGAGGAGAGCATCCTCAGGAATCGCTTCCGCGGCATCGAACTCGGTCTGCCCTTGCGCCTGACCTGATGGAACACGGCTGTGTCTGAACTCCGAGGGAACTGTGCTCTGACGCTGCCCAAGGTTGCTCCTGGTGAGCTTCCCCTTCTTTTCCGACGACGTCGGTCGCGCGCTTCCGTACACCTCGGACCCGACATGACCAGCAATGGGGTGGTCAGTAAACGCAGTGACAGGTGCATTGGCCGATGCGTCGAGGATACTGTCCAGCGTGTCGACTGCCGAGTTGTTTTTCATCTGGATATCCAGATGTGTGGAAGGTTGGTCAAAGAAGACACTTGCACGGAGCTGAGGAGGAAGGTTGGTGAGCCTTTTACTACGTCTGTTATCGGCTGCCTCCTCTGGCTGGCCAGACCCCGAAAGCCACGGTGCAGACTTCCTATTGTCAGCAGGGACGGCATCCAGAAGCTGAGTACGCCGTTTCTCATGTTCCGACACTGGAGGCCTCTTGGATAATCGCTGGGGCAGGTTCAACATCATAGGAACCGGCGCTGGATAATACACCATATGCTCACCCTGCGGGGGTTCCTTGTAGTGTTCTGACCGACTCGCAAGGGGCGGCTTGCTCAGGGAAACGCGCCGTGTCATATCTGGTTCCTTGGTCGTGTGAGGAACGAAATGCACGCCATCAAAGTCCTTGAACAGATTCGTAGCCTGCCGGTATGTATCAGTCGAGGCAGCCGTCATCGGGCGTTCATAATCCGGGAATTCTTCATCCTGCCAGTGAGGAACCTCAATCGGCGACCGGGGCTCGGGAGCATCGTATGCGGGGCGTGAATCGCTGAGATGAGCTTGCGACGGTGGTTGAGGAGGAGGGGGTATAGGTACAAAGGGCGTAGACCCGGCTTCTCCGCTGTGCTCTTCCTCGTGCTCAGGCTCGGGTACCTGTGCCAGTCGAGATCCGACAGAGGTAGAACGAAGGCGAGTTCCAGCCTGGGAAGATGTCCCTGACCGGGATGAACCCTTGGGAGACGAGACGTAACCTCCGGGAGAGTATCCACCGTTCCTCGCCGCATTGTTCACACCGATTATGGAGTTCGAGACCGAACCTGTGGACAATTTCCGCGCAGGGGTATCTACCCCGTGAGCAACAGAGGACGCGGAGGATCGTCTCTTTTGCTCCTGGTCCATCTTGCGAATCTCTGCCCCGATGTCGGAATTCAGGCTCATGCGTTCGGCGCTCCTCTCCAGCCTCTCGACATGCCCGACGTATGCCCCCTGCAGCGCCTGAAGGTCTGGGGTAGGATGGCGGAGAGTGACCGGACGCGCTCCGCTGGAAGGGGTCCGCACGACCGGTTCAGGGGATGCAGAACGGGGCGGCGCTGGTCCATCGTTCTGGGAGACCGGTTCGGCTTGACGGGTGGACGATCTCTGGTGTTGATCAGGATCGGCGGGCACCTCGTCGTAATCGTCGTCCTCCACCATGTCATAGCTGGGCGACTTGAGTGAACGTATCATGGAGCCCAGGCGTCGAACGGCCGAGTCCTCGGACGTCCTGGCGGTTTCCATGAAGCTGCCCCCTCCCAGGTTGTCATGCTCAAGGGAAATCGGTTGAAACTCATCGCGGCTTGGGGACGACGGCGGGCTGTCTGAGGCCTCGGAACTGCTTGCGTTAGAAACGACATCATGGTCGGCCTGAGCAATGGCGCTGTAAGCCATTTGGATGGGCAGAGGGGGCAGAGGAGCAAGACGCGCAACAACCTTCCATAAGAACAGACAAGTATCGCTCGCACACGAGGGTGCCGCTGGGAGCGCAGGGTTTAAAGTGAAGCGGCCGGGGATGCACACGGCCAGCCAGGGATTCACCGTCTGCAGACGGCAAGCACAGACACAGACTGCGGCACGCTCGCGCGCTGGATGGGACACGCGCACTGGATGGTTACTCGGGCTAAATTTGGATGGAGAGAGGTGGGAACGCTGCGCATCTGGGAGTCCCGTCTGACATCTCCCCGGAGAAACCGCTGGTTTTGGACGGCATCCAACCATGCCCGGGACGGTGGGCCGTCACCGCCGGTCGCGCTCGGGGGCCGGTGGAGCATGCGCATCCTGCGTTCTAGAATGCCTCCTCTGTTGACGGTACCTTTGCTTGTCTCATGCACTGCGCTCTGCTTCAATGTCTCTTCAATCATCGCTCTCAGCTCACTGTCAGTGCCTCCATTGAACGGACGGTCCCTTTGTCGGTCGCCCATCTGCAAAGGGCAACATGAGATTCTGCGTATACTCGTTACATTCCAGTACATTCGACGCAGCGATGCTTTGCGAGGGCTTTCACTGTCAATATTAGGCACTGTGCAATTATTCTGAGCTGGTGTGGATTTGCTGCGCAAAGCTGCAAGGCATCAGCGGAAACGCACTCCCCCTCGAACTCCTTTCCTGCGGGGCTGGAGACCACTGGTGATACAAGATCCCACTGTTAGCGGTTCGCTGTGGATCTATCCATACTTCCCACACCATGTAACGCGCTCTCAGCAAGCACTAAGAGTCCATGACCACTCTGCAGAGTCTTATCGTTCTATTTGAAATAGTCTTCAGCTGCCAGACTATTTATCCGCTTGTTCCTGAATGAGCAGGCAAGACTTCCAAAAGTACCGTGTCACCTACATCACGATGCGGCTATTCCTGAAAGATGAGCAAGTCTTTCATGCAGACTCTGCTTGCGGAAATACTGCGAGCAAAATGACCAAGACGGCATGGAAAGTATGCCAGCAGAGTCCAAAAAACCGATCGTCGCAGCAAAGATAAGGTAGCTAGCCCCCGGATCAGCCGGTTGTGAGGGGGCTCTTTGTTATCTTTGGTCACATCTCACCCTTCAGGCCCCCGGCTCCAACAGACACGCAAGAGCAAAGTCCAGAGGCGATAGCAGTGAAGCCATACAGCAGCCGGGAGGCTCATCGCAGCACCGGGAAACCTGGAAATCAACGAAAAGATCAGCGGTCACCTGGCATATTACTGCGGAAATGACAATCACCAGAAATCCATGGATGCATTTCCATACGTTTGAGACGAGCCGTGCCAAGCCCACGCGACTGTTATCGGGATTCCGCAACGCGCCAATTCGAGGGTTATCTGCTATCCAGCATAACGAAGAACATGCCTGTTGGGCGCCACAAAAATCCTTATCAAGGTTTACAGAGTACTGGCGTGTGTAGATGCCCAATTATCGAAGACGTGCTGAAGATGTAAGAGATAGTGGGGTCTGGACACCCGGATGATCACATCGCCGTCGCAGTTTGTGACAAGCCTCGTCCGCCTCTGCCAATTGGAGCCCTTTGTTTCTTTGAGCAATTCAGAGATCCGCCTAGGAGAGATGATCAACCGGCAAAATGGAGAGGATAGAGGTACCTCAGGATAGCCGAATGCCTGTCATTGGTACTGTTGTCCAGATTTAGGCAAGGCCGATGAAATGGAGTGTTAATAGCAGAGAGTACTTAGACGGGTATGATTCTTGCAGTGTACAGTTAACAACAAACTTTGCAAGTTTTTCAGAAGTTTGTCGGGTGCTGTATCCATGATCTCTTAGAACGCGGAGGCCTGTGAGGGAGTCCCACGTGATGCACCGCGACTTCTGGGACGCGACGGACCAATCTACTGGTATCCATTCACTGGCACCAGAGAGGAGCATTCAATTCAATTTAACTCACGATCTTCCCGCTCAACGAAACCTTTTAGTCCAATATGTCTTATTACGATGTTGATGCCATATTGACAGATGCTCAGGTAAGCCCCCGATACATGTTTCTACACGGAAACGTTGCCAGCTAATCCCGTGTCCAGAAAATTCCCTGTACATTCGAGCTCGAGGTACCTGGGCTCGGCATCTTAGAAGGTAATCCTGGCGAAAGTGTATGCGTCTCGTTTCTCGGTAACCTCTATAAATTCACGGACTGACAATTTCGTAGATCAAAGCGGGAACCCGCGTCGACCTTCCACTATGGCTGGGAGAGATGCTTTCCATAGGGTAGGTCGCTTGCGACACCTATATCATTCTTTTTACTCTCTTGAAGATCAGAATCTAATTGAACTCATATCAAAAGTGCCCGACTCGGCACCTCCCGTCTCGTCACCCTTGACCTGCCATCCGCGCTGTCGGAAAGGGTGATGAACGCTCTCAAGGCGGACCCGCGCACCGTCGATCTGCGCTCCCTGGCGCCGCATTTCTACAGCCTGGGCGTCAGGATCCTGGAGCTCTTCGAGGAGGAGGAGATGGTGGACATCTTGAGCTATGTAGGTCAAGCCATAGTCCTTCGCAATTCCCACTTCAGAGTACCTAACAGCTACTTCTAGACATTTAAGAAGCGGGCCGCAGAGATTGCGGACCACGCACATAACCCGCGCGGTGCCCTCGGCGAGGGCGCTGAGTTCTTACGGGGCTTGGATGAGACGGAGAGGCAGTGTAAGTCGCTCTCGCTTTTATCGGAAATCTCCAGACGTCCTCACTTGCCATGGAACATGTGGTTGACCGTATCATGCAGTATTCCGCATTGCCCACGAAAGCGCCAAGCAGATGCGCATATGGTCTGGAGAGGCAAAGAAGAAATGATCAGAAGGGGAATGCGAAACGTTCTGATGAAAGGGCTGGAGCTGGTCTCGCCAACATTCGATATTGCAAAAACGGTGCCCATATCAGATTTACCCACGATCAAGCATGATGATGACAGAGAAATATTCTGGAGTTTTACAAACCTCAGTTGTTGATAGCCGCATTTCCGTTAGTTAATATCAACCGAATACATTGTTTTCTGGCAACTGATCAATGATACACATCGCAAACGTTAGCCACAAGGGCCAGGGTACGATCTCAAGAAGTCTTAGAAATTAATCCAATCATATGAATGATCGTTAATCTAATACATCTATACGACAGCAAACATTGCCCTGAACTCATGATGCAACATCCGATCGGTTATGACCTTAAATCAACATTATGACGTGCTGATCGACAAAAAGGCACTGGCTCTCTTATTTCTCTATGTGATTACAGAAATATCGGCAATATCCCTGTTCTTATTGTCTCCCTGCAGATCCTGAGGGGAAAAAATGATAGGCCACGCAACAAGCGTACATCTTGGCGGACTGCTCGATTCGATCATTTCCTTCGAAACAGTGGATATCTATCTTATTATGCCTCCCTGGCCGGATATCCAACAAATCACCGATTTCCTCGTATCCCATGCCCCTGACACTCGCTCACGGTACCAACGAAAACCTTTTTTTTTCATTCAACAGCACTATACTTTTCGAACGCGCCAGTGTACTCCGTAGATGGGTCCCCGCTCCCAGAATCTGAGTGCTCAATCTAATCCTGGTGGTTGGAGCATGCCCGCAACTCTTCCATAGCAAGCAAGCAAAATTCGCACAGAATTTGTTCAGCAGACAAAGTTGGCCTCCATGGTAGGTATGATTTGATACTACGGGTGATGGTAAAGGGGAACGTCTGCGACTCGAAGGGATTTGGGAGTTTGTTCTCAGTCCCTACTAGACACAGACAGAAAGGAGGGAGAGGATGGGGGGGGGGGGGGGGTGGGAGTAAAACGCTAGCAGACTCGCAAGTTTCAAAGCTCGATGAGCCAGATGATGAAGAGACCAGGATCGGTTGTATATTTACCGGTTGTATATTTACTTCTTCGTTCAATTGCTTCTATCCTAGATACAGAATCGGTCTTTTCAAAGATGATTAGTACCCAAACTACATTTTTTTCACTTTTCCAGAAGAGTCAGCGGCTTCCCTAAATAGTTTCATTTTTCTCGTCGGATGTCAACCGTTTCATCCGTTATTTGATACCTGTCATCCGGTGTCAAGTAAGTTTGAACCCACAATTTGCGCCGGAACTGATCGCTGAGTATGCACGGGACCAATAAGATGTGAATCAAGATCCCTTTCAGGAACCCTCCGTGGTTCCCGCAGTTAAAGGTGCAAACTGAAATCTTACCCAGTAGTGACAAAGTGGATACGGAATCGGACGACTACTACTAAAGCACCATTACGGTTCCTTCGAGTCCAACTCAAGAATCCTGTGATGAGTATATCATTTTCATCTCAGATAATCAGCTATTCAATTGCAGGCGATGGACAAATTCTACGTTCAGTAATGCTGTTAAAGGGCTCCCTAAATAACCGTAGGGCAAAAAAAAACCAAAGCCCCGCCTACATGAGATATTAATAGACTAGTTAGTAGTACGGCGGAATTACCCCATCCTCCTCAGCTGGCTCCGCGACAGATCCCCGCCTCCATCTATCTATCTCCACAGTGACACCATCATACATGACATGCTCTTATAATCAACAGATCCACCAACTCATTTTTTTCAAAAAAAAAAAATCGAACATCGGACATCTCATCGACCCTTCCTTCATGCTGTGGATCAGAAACCGGTTGAATAAATGCGTCGACACCACTCAGGGTCGGCCTCGACGACCTTGACACATACACGTATAATACGCGTCAAAACTCCGCTCGCTGGCGTCCAAAATCCTTTGCGGATCTGTCGCCGGGTTACTTGCCCCCGTTTGTGGATCCAGAATTTAAATAAAGTGGCTCCTGACGTCATTGTCTAATGGTGCTTCGTCGAATAATGTCTTGTTGTTCATGGTGATGTTTTTGAATCTTTCACATATATCTCATGGTTTTGGTGCTGGGTATGGGTGGAAAGAGGGGTCTGGTGTAGTAGTGGTAGTAGTTGCGGTAGCGCCAAAATGACCATCACTGTTTAACTGGCTGTGGACTGCGCGATTGATGTGCGATGTGATGGTGGAGTGGGGAGAATGGAGTAGGAAATGGGGCAGATGCGGGGTTCTGAGGAGGTCGTGCAGTAGTGCCAGTAGAACTAGATACCAAAGCGCCATGTCCATTCGCCGGTTTTTCAAAGCTTGGTGGGTGGAGGAAACGGCGGGGATTCGCGATGGTATTCTTGGAATTTTCGAGTGGGGATGGATGACGTCTTCTCTTCTCGTTCGTTTCAATTGTCCTTGATGGTTCATTTGCAGTGGTTAGCTGCATGTAGCGCGAAGGAAGATGGATGCTACGCCGCGATCATGATCTATGACATGATAAAACGTGATATGGCGTATGAAGTAGGGAACAGCGCGTGCAGTTCAAAATGAATATCAATGATTTATGCATTTTATGCAATAATTTCCATAATATACGGTTCATGACTTCAATCTATATAGGTACATCTTACCTACTTCGAGCAACGAGAAATAGCTCAATCTGCGTCGACGATCCAGGTCGAATATCGAATATTCTAGCGTACGAACCATGAACGCACTAGATCCTTTTTTGCTTTCCAGAAGCCGTCCAAAGGAGAGTTTAAACGATCGTCTGGAGTTTATGGAACGTCCGAGCTAATATGACAAGTTCTCAAGATCTTCCCGAGGCGAGGAACCGGTCATTAAAGAAGGCTCCATTTCCGACACAACCTCCTCAGGAGACTGTATCGATGTTGAAGTGTATATAATGGTCACAAATGTCTTACCTAGATAGTAAACATGGTCCCTACGGTGCTCGATTGGGTATATCAAAGAATCTTTAAAGAAAGTAAGGAGTTAATTAAACTGCTCATGCTCAACACTCCTTAGTCTCGTCTCCAGCAGAAAGGCCGCGCACTCAATTATTGGACTGGAGCCTATGCTGTTGGTTAATCCAAAAGGGGCTGATCTCCTGATTCACATTTATTTTTCTGCGGTCGGAGATTTTCAGTATCCGCGCAACGCCCGGATCGCCCGTCGCATCGGGTAACCGTCGATTAGCACGGTCTATCTTAATCTCCGTGTTATATAGCGACGTGTACGGGGGCATCATCCCGAGCGTCGCGCACCGTCGAGAATAAGGCAGATCAAGTTAGATCGCTTGCCACGCGAGCAATCTTGCGTTGTCATCCGATCCCGGTGAGATCGGAGTGTGTACAGCACGTCAAAGTGATCCTACTCCGCGGGAGACTGAGCAAGGTGTGGCGTTCTACCCGTGTCAAGTACTGCGAGAGTGAACCGAGAGTGAGACATCCGGGGCAACATCGAGCGCCATGGAGCAGTGGAATTCAGGGTTGCCAGGGCCTACTCTTTTTAAGAGGACAACGAAGTTATATCCCATGGTCTTTGGTTCCCGTCTTTGCGCCGGAACCATAGCTCAGGGTGTTGCTATTATTAGCGTATCTCGAAAATTGACAGATGCTCCGTGTGAACGTCTCCTTTTTTTTCGAGTGCAGTCTATTGACAACGACAGATCTCCATGGAAACAAACATGGTTCGTGCGGAGTAGGGAGTCGACCATGGTGGATTCACGCGAGTGATGTCGGGAGCGGGTTGCGCAAGCGGCGGAGAGGCGGCGGGCGCGCCGCCCCTGAAAATCCGCCGCTAGCAGGGCTCAGAAACCGCCAGCGCGGCGGGCGGCGCTCCGGTTGGGAAGCCCCCCAGAGATCCCTTCCCGTTGGGATGGGCTCGGCGGCGCCGCGTGTCGCGCGAGCCGGAGCCGGGGGGTTTGCTGCCAAGTGCCAACCGCCGTCTGGACTCGCGACGTCTGGATCGCATGGTGTGCGGTGCTTGCCCGCTGCTCGTCCACAACTCTCTTCTGGCAATTTTCCGTCTGCATCCAACCCCAAAGTCCCCAACTCTTCTGGACGGCCGTCTCTTGCACGATCCTGCCTGCATCCCTCCTGCATCTCTGACCACCAGCAGCAGACCTGCGTTGTTCTGTCTTTCTCTCCTTTCTGGAATTCCACGCTGTCCTGCTGCAACCGGCCTCCACAACTCTTCCACCCCTGATCCCTACGTCGCTAATGCAGCCCATTGAAACCGCCCTATCATTATCTGCTGTTTCCCTACGCCTTTCATCCCTTTGACCCCCTCGCGTCCCGCTGGCTCCGCGCGACTCTCTGGACACTTGCAATTGCCATCGCAGGTCCTCAGCATTGAGACCTGGTTCCTCGACGCATCATCGGCCAATTATCCCTCCAATGAGGGTTGTCGTTGTACAAAGTCCATTGTGCTCTGCCGTCCCACTCCGCGCGCCACCCGCGTGTTCTCGCCCGCGAGCCACATCAGTAGGACCATTCGGCCATAATAATAATCATGAACAAAGACAATCAAAGGCGTGGCTCTGCCACGGCGCAGTCGACCAATTCGCCCTTGCGATCCTCGTTCTATTATTCAGACGTTGCGTCGCCCACCCGGCTGGTCTCCCCCAGGACTCGTCCTTCCCGTGAGTCCCCAGTTCCGCGTCCGTCAACGGAACGGCGTGGTATGACTGACTCGTCGATTCTCCAGGTGGTTCTGATGGTTCATCATCCTCCCGCTCCAGAGTCAGTAGCAAGAGAGGGGTAAATGTTCCGCCGATCAACACAGGTATGGGCTTTTTGTCCAACCCCATGTCCGTGAACCGCGGTATTGACTGTTCCACAGAGATCTCGAGGCTAGCAAGGAACCAATCTGCGATGAACGGACAGCCAGCAACTCCTCCCCCTCGGGAATACCGTATGTTGTGGCTCTCGGACATCAAATGACACAGAATGCTGATGATTTTCAATCCTGTAGGAAACTCAGATTCCGGAACGTCATCGCTTGTAAACCCCACTTCGACTCTGCTGCAAGATCTGATCAAGGAGCAACGTGCATCACGGGGATCGCGGAGAACCATGTCAGAATACGCTATCAATGGCGTGGCAAGTACGCCGTCTTCCTCGTCGCATTCGCAAGAAGATACACAGTCGGAGAAGCAACGGAGGATCAACGAGGCCCTGTCAGCCGGCCTTAAACATCCCCGAGAGATGGGGATGAGGGAGATGGATCAAGTAAGTGCCTGAGTGATAATGCCGGTGTCTACATAGCCTGACACTCTACCAGTATGTCTCCAAGCTGAACAAGCTGAACTTCGATCTTAAGCTCGAGATATTCCATCGCGTGCAGCAGAATGCCGCTCTGGAGAAAAAGCTGGAGCGGATGCGGGAATTGGAAGAAGAACTCGAGAGAATGCGTGAACTAGAGGATGAATTGGAGGAGCTTCGCGACGTCGAGGAGCACAACCAGAGATTACGAGAATCCAACGAGCAGCTGCGGCTGGAGCTGGACAAGCGGGATCAGGCCATTACCGAGGCTGTTGAACTGATCTGCAAGCTCGAAGCCAAGATAGAGGAGTTGCAGGCGGGTCGAAACGACTCACAGCCATCTACTGCCCGTCCTAATCCTCGGGACGGCCCGGTCGAGAGTGAGCTAGTCGCTGCTGAAATCTCTACTCCAAAAGCTCCTATATTTCTTCAAATCCCGGAGAGGACTTCATCGAAACGAGCCACAAGTTCTCTTGGAAGTCGGTCGAGCGCTGCGGGCTCTCATCGCCCGCGGAGAACTCCGTCTTTCCTTCGCGAAGAGAATAAAAACACGGCCGCTCTGCGCAGTCTTTACGTGGCCGACGAGGACAAATCTCACGGAACGTCTAGCATATTGACAAAGACCGAGAGCTTGCAATCCACTAATGAAACCACTGAACCAGAGTCTCCAAGACTCAGCATTCTCAGCGAGTGCAGCTACTTCGATCCATATGACGGTCCAATACTGTCCGACAGATTGGATCAATCTGAGGCTGCAGCTCAGGCCACGGCCTCGACTCCCAAAGTTTCAAATCCCTACCGTTCAGACATGGAAGAGAGCAAGATTGCTCGGATTGACCGGTGGATCCAGCCTCGGGAAGATGTCTTCGACGCCACGGCACCAAAGTCAAGAGATCGAGCAGTGTCCGACGTTTCCAATAGGGCTCACTTGAGAAGATTAGGGAGCGCTTTCCAGCCGAAGTCTGCTCACAAGCAATATCATCTTGATAGTCCGCGTCTGGACGCTCCGATATTCGGTAGTGGCAGACTGCCACCGACTCCGGATACGATGAGCACGTCCAACCCGGGGACGAGCCGCGGTTCAAATGGCAGTATCGTTGCGGAGAAAACTCGATACGATCAGGGTTCTCCGTACATGACGCGGAAGCTTCGCCGGCCACGTTCTGCGGATGAGATCACAACGCGGCCCAGCACCGCCGTCAGCGGTATATCGGGTACCATGGGAACGGCAGCGAGCGATGCCACACAAAGTACCTCTGGAGATGAATTGCCCAGCATGTTCCCTTCGTACCGTTACCTCGGCCGCGGATCTTCTAAAGCCACTCGACTTCTAGGTCCCGGGACCCCGAGCAACCCAGTACTTAGCTGCTACGGTGGTGATATTATGTTCAATGGGGAGGGCGTCGGAGAGGTCTTGGCCAGTAAGAAGAAGCGTTCTACGACCTTGTCGACATCTTCCATGAGCGAGGCGGCATCGATGCAGCTTAGTCGGCCCTCATCACCTCCTTTGACCCCAGAGGATTGGCTCGAAGCCGCACAGTGTGGTCCTCGCTCCAGAAAGGAACGAGTCGGAAGGAAAGTCCGAAACAAAACACAATTAACGGAGCCTACTCTGGATCCCGAAATCCTTCCTCCCGATTCGGAACGAATTCCATCTCGCACGTCTCTCTCTCGCAACAGCAAACGTTCAAGTAGCGATGAGTCACAGGTCTCTCGCAATCCTACACTGCGTCTTCTCACGCGGGGGAGCAATCCACAGCGGAGCCCCGAGTCTCAACCCCGACGGCGGCTGAGCCTTCGGCCTCCCTTCTTCAGCCGCTCATCCCGTAATTCTCAACGGCAACCACAGGTTCCAGCGCCAGATCCAGTCGACAAAGACGGGGCACCTTCTCCTGTGGTCCGCAAGACAAGACGTCCGAGTAACGAAAAGCGTCAGAGAGAGAACTCGGTCACTGAAGGAATGGACTCTGCTCGTAGTGCAGTCCTACCCAGCACTCCCAAATGTTTTGATGACTCGAAACAATACATTGATAATGGTATCATCTCGCGACAGCGTAGCGAGTCGAACCCCTTATCCCGTGGGACAGATTCGCGTCCTGTCACGGCACAAAGCGTGGAGCACAAGCGACGCAGTTCGCTTTCACTCCTTGGTTGGATGAAAGGAGCAAGTGGGATAGGATCTCAAAAAGATTCCGGGCGTAGTTCCCCTGCGACGCCCGCATCACCTATTAGCATATTCAGAAGGGAGAAGGAAAAGCGATTTTCCGCGCCTTCAGCGAGCCGTCCCTCTTCTTCCCTTGCCACGGCCGCTAGTGCAACGAATGAGGATACTACGAGTCCAAAACCTTCCTTGACGGGCGATGAAGAATCGGAACGGAGATCGAGGCTCCTTGAGCGACGCTCACGACGAATGGCATGATGACTGATCAGATCCAACTTAATACGCTCCTTCAGCATTCCTTTTTTTCTTATTTTTTTTTCCGATATGACTGGCACGCTGTCTCTTTTGACGTTTTACTTTGTCACGCACTACTGTACATTTTTTTGACATGGGGCCATTGTCACGTTTTGGGGACCAGCCACGAAAGAAAAGCGATCGTTTGGATTTTCTTTTCCCTTTTCTTTTGGGATATCTCGGCGTGTCTCAAGGAACATGAGGCGTATTGTACCATGGGTTGCAGGGCTTCCTTTTTCTTACGATTGTGCTCCTCGGTTGGACACCTCATGCCTACTCGTCTGTCTGCCTGTTTCTTTATCTGACATCACGATCCGCTGGTCCACGAACGATTTTACCCCCTGAGTCTCCTTTCCCTTTGTTTTGTTTTCCCTTTCCTATTCTTATGGGATGGCGGTTCTCTTACTGAAAAAATCATGTGGTTGGTTTGGCGTTGGTAGCTAGGGCTACGATGACCCCCGGTCCAGGGAGGCGCCGTGTCATGCATGTCATGCAAACAAAGGCTTTTCATGCCTGATTTTTCCTGTTTATTTCATCATACCCATACCCCTCCGAGCATGGCTGTCCTATCCATTTCTTTTTTTTAATTTCCTTTTTTTCTGAGCGTATCGTGCGTGTCTTGGTCTATCCGACCGATGTCTCCTATGTATGTGTGTAAAGGGGCGGCTGGCTGACGATCGCTTATGGTTTCTTTTTTATTCCCTTTTTCTATGTATCTATTTATCACCTTTTTTATCTGTCAAGTCAAGCTCTCTGCTTGGCAGAATCTGTATCTACATGACCCGTTTCTGTACATACACACAACGACTGGATACCTACTGTCCATAATAAACTGGGCACGATTTACGTCAGTGCAATGCAGTGCTGTTGCTTGCATCCATCCATTATTATTGAGATGCCAGTACATTGCTTCCTTGTTGTGGGCCTGTGTAGATCCACGCATCTGATTGGTGACCCGGTAGTTACAGTGGCAGTTACTACCATGGTAGGGGGACTGAAGTTTCCGTTAACTTGAATCATTCAGTAGATTCTCGATTAGATACTATCCTAGAGATAGACAGCATACAATACATAAAATCCTAGGCCAAAGGCCGTTTAAGCGGCGAAGCGCTTCTCAGCGGCCTTCCAGTTGACGACCTCCCAGACGGCCTTGAAGTACTCGGCCTTGCGGTTCTGGTACTGGAGGCTGTGGAGAGTAATCAGTATCTTGCATAACTCTCACCTTGAGAGATAGATGATGCAGAGGGATGACTTACTAGTACGCATGCTCCCAGGCATCGATACCCAGCAGGGGAATGTACTGCCCCACGACAGGGTCCTGGTTCGCGTAGGTCCGGATGCTGATCTGGCCCGTCTCCTTGTCCTTGACGAGCCACGCCCACCCGCTGCCCTGGATGCCGGCCAGGGCGGCGTTGAACTTCTCCTTGAACTTGTCGTAGCCGCCGTAGACGTCGTCGATAGCCTTGGCCAGCGCGCCCGAGGGGGGGTCACCGCCGCCGGCGCTCTTGGGCGCCAGGTTCTCCCAGAAGAGGGTGTGGTTGATGTGCCCGCCGCCGTTGAAGTTGATGGCGGGTTTCAGGGCGATCTGGGCCGCCACGTCGTTCTTGGCCTGCGCCTCGTGCAGCTTCTCGAGCGCGGCGTTGTAGTTGGTCACGTAGGTGTTGTGGTGGTTCTTGTGGTGCAGCTCCATGATCTTGCCCGAGATGGCGGGCTCGAGGGCGCCGTAGTCGTCTGCGTCCGGTGTTAGTAGTTTCATGCAGAGACAATGGTCAATGAGTCAATGGGTTTGATGGATCGGTTTGGTTTATAGTTTCCATGCCAATGGCTGTGCAACAAGATTTCAAAGAGAGGGTTTGTGTCGATGTGCATCATCGTCATCCAGAAACAAAACAATCAAAAACAATCCAATCCACAGTGCACCGATGAGGGGCCGGGCAATGTAATCAAGGACATATATTGACAAACACAGGGGACTACAGGCGCAAACATACAGGCCAGGTCAGGGAGAGTCGCCTTGCCGCGGACGAAGCTGGTGCCGGCAAGTCCAGCAGTACGAGTAGCCGAAGCTCCGGCACGCAGGGCGGCGCGGGCGGCAGAGGGACGAACGAGGGAAGCAGCCATGGTGGATGGGAAACGGCTTGCTCAACTGTCTTAGACGGGGGGGAATGGACAGCGATCGAGACTGGAGGACTGATCCGGGACAGAGGGGAGAGAAGAGAGAGGGAGGGAAGAGAAGAGATCAATTGAGAGAGGGGCGAGGACGAGGGGCAGGTCGGAGCGACGGGACGTTTAACGTCATCGCCCTCGGGATCTCGGGCGCGCTCGGCGCCTGCTTTTTCCCGCGCCGAGCGGGCTGCTTCCCGTTTGGCTCTGGTGGAGACAGACCGAGACCTCTTTCCAAGAGCCTCAACCTCCTCCTCCGCCGCCACCTGCACACGCCGCGTCGCGCGTTGTCTGAGAGGCCAGATGGCATCGCGCTGCACGCGTTGAGAGCGCGCTCTGTCCTGCTCTTCTTTCTCTCTTTCTTTCTTTTCTTCTCTGGTCCGTTCGTGACCCGCTCGCTCTGCCCGACATGGATTCGCCGTCCAGATCGCCCTACGCGGGCCAGAAGCGCAAGGTCGACGACATGAGCTCCGACGAAGAGGACACCCGGCCCGCATTTGGCTTTCGCGGCTTCAATCGAGCCTCCTCCCGCTCGGAATCGCCTCCTCCGTCTGGCCTGGGAAGCGCAGGTCGCAGCCAGTGGAGCAACATGATGAACTCGAACTCACGAAATGCCGGGACCCCCAAGCCTGGTGGAGGCGGAGGCGCCAAGCCAGGATCCATCCTGGGGGGTAACTCGTTCGCGGCGCGCATGATGGCGAAGATGGGCTACGTCGAGGGCCAGGGTCTGGGTGCCAGCGGGCAGGGTATCGTCAACCCCATCGAGGCTCAGGTCCGGCCGCAGGGTGTCGGGCTGGGCGCCATCCGCGAGAAGACCAAGCAGGCCCGCGAGGAGGAGAAGCGCGAGGCCGCACGGCGGGGCGAGCTGCTGGAAGACAGCTCCGACGAAGAAGAGCGACGGAGGCGCCAGAGGAGGAAGGAGGAGCGCAGACGCGAGGGTCGCAGCGGGACGAGCACGCCGGCCGGGCCTCCAAAGCCCCGGTTCAGAACGGCTCGAGAGATCGAAGCTGATATGGCAGGCCTCGAGGTCCCGAACGTTCTCAAGTCGCTGATAGACGCCACGGGCAAGGAGCAGAGGGTGTTGACGTCCACCGCGGGCTTGATGACCGCGATGGAGTTCGTGAACCAGAGAGAGGCCGAGGCTCTGAAGATCGCACAGCGGGCTCGACATGATCTCGAAGCGTTTGCCGATGAATGGAAGGGGCTGTCTGAAAGGAAGAAGTTTATCGAGCTCGAGGAGGCTCAGATAGTGGAAGAGATGGACGCTACACAGGCTAAGATGGACCAGCTTACTGCGTTGGTCTCGGCAGTCGCGGCACTGGAGATCTTCAACGTGGAAGATGACCTGGCCGCGAGAATTGAGGACGTGACCAGCAAGCTGGTGCTGATGGAGAGCGAATACCGTGATGTTTTCGATGAATATCGGCTCTCAGAGGTCGCAGTCGGCGCCCTACATCCTCTATTCCGCCAGGCAATGGAGAACTGGGAGCCCCTGAAGAACCCTACGTTTCTCGTGTCGAATCTCCAGCGTCTCAAACCACTCTTATCCCGAAGGGACGGCGACGAAGAGAGACAGAGACAGTCTACATCGCCGTATGAGACGATGATATATACCCTCTGGCTGCCTCGGGTGCGCTCAGCACTTCTGAACGATTGGGACGTCTATGATCCCTCACCGGCGACCTCGTTGGTTGTTGCGTGGAAGGGGATTCTACCATCATTTGTCCACCACAACGTCCTTGACCAGCTTGTCGTCCCCAAGCTAAGCGCCGCCATCAAGGAATGGAAACCCCGGAGCAGCAGCAGACGCCATCCGTCATCGAAAGAGAGCTCGCGCTTTCCGTGGTGGCTGTTTACATGGCTCCAGTACCTGGACGAGCGGCACACGGATCCCAAACATGCGACCGGTCTTATGTCCGACGCGAAGAGGAAATTCCGCGTCGTGCTGGATACATGGGACCTGCGCAAGGGTCTCGTCAGCGGTATCGACCTCTGGAGAGACGCCCTGGGCTCCGAATTCGATGTCGCGTTGCGGAATCACCTCTTGCCCCGCCTCGCGAGCCACCTACGGGACCACTTCGAAATCAACCCTCAGGACCAGGACCTGACGGCCCTGGAAGACGTCCTGAAGTGGAAGGACTACTTCAAGCCCAACGTCTACGCGCTCCTCCTCGCGGCCGAGTTCTTCCCCAAGTGGCACAACATCCTGCACATCTGGCTCACCAACGAGCCCAACTACGAGGAGGTCGGCGAGTGGTTCACCTGGTGGCGGTCGCAGATCCCGCCCGAGCTCAACGAAATGGCCGTCGTCGACGACGAGTGGAAGAAGGGCCTGCGCATGATGGACCTCGCCGTCCAGCTCGGCGACCGCGCCGCCACCGAACTCCCACTGCCAGAACCAGCTCCAGGCCAGCCACCTCTCCCCCGCGAAACTGCCGCACCCCGCCCAGACAAGGAACCCGCCGCGGCAAAACCCCCTCCAAAGCCCAAACCCCCAGAGGAGATCGCCTTCAAGGACATCGTCGAGGCGTGGTGCTCCGAGCAAGGGCTCATCATGCTCCCGCTGCGCGAGGCGCACCCGCAGAACGGCCAGCCCCTGTTCCGCATCACGGCCAGCGCGAGCGGCAAAGGCGGCGTCGTCGTCTTCCTCCAGGGCGACGTGGTGTGGGCGCAGAACAGGAAGGCCCGGGACGTCTGGGAGCCGATGGGGCTGGAGGACCGGCTGGTGGAGCGCGCGGAGGGGAAGTAGAAGTAAAAGTCCTATACCCTGTACTGTCTATTCTATTCTATCATGTAGATGGGATGGATCGTGTGTTGTTTGCTCCATGGACTTGAGGGGCGTCTTTATCACCGGCTTTTTGGTTGTTTCCTTGATGAGTTGTATTAGGATCGGGTATATAATTTTGATTTGTCTTCATTGTCACGAAGGGAAGGAGAGGTAGATATAATATCATAATGGTTCACTTGATAGACACCTTTTCGAGCTTGAATGAATTGAAGGACATGAGAAGACTCCGTTGCCGTATTCGATGCTACCTACCTAGCTGACGGGCCTGGCTATCATTATTCAAGATTCTCTATGTCCTGTACAATCAATTTGGAAGCGTTCGTTGGTCACGAACGTCCGAGTCTTAAGTGAGATAAGAGATAATAATTAGACGGAACAGAGAGTAGTTACATGATATGTTCTATGTCTTGAGCGAGTCAAGAGACATCATTGTAATGAAAAAGAAAGAACAAACAATCAAACTACCCCTAGTATAAGATAGACATCTCTCATCTCATTTCTGTACAGAGCACACATATATAGAACAAAATAAATAAGGAACCCGGCAAAAAAAGCGACATGCAAACATGCGACCATGCAATCAGTAGCCAGCGGCAATCAAATAATCCATCCCGAGAAACATCAATTATTCCTCATCATCAACATCGACGTCAACATCAACATTACAATCAACCCAGTTGCCATTCCAACATTCCAAACAAACTATGACACGTTATGGCCAGCGGGTCGTTCGTTCGTTTGTGTACTTTACAAATAAAACCGAAGCGCGTGCGTGATGAAATCAAAGTTTTTCATGCGTACCTTTCTCTCTTAAGGCGTCTCGACATGACTTCGTGAGCAAGAAACATTTCTAAAAGACCATGTGCCTTTAACCCTTTGCATTATACTTCTCGTTGAATGCATTCACAGCTGAAGGACATATGTTAGAACTTCTGATTTATTCAGAGAGAAGTGAGTGGTCCTACTCACCAATAGCAATCTGCTTATACAGCCAATTCCTCGAGCTCTCGTCCTGCACGGGGATGAACGGCCCGTTGGCGCCGCCCTTGAGGGTGATACTCATGCCCGTGCGCTCCTTGGAGATGGTCTGGATGTCCGTGAGCTTGATGTCCCACTCGGTGCGGAGCTTCTTGGAGCGCACGAGCATGATCCGGTCGTACGTCAGCATAACCAGCATGTCGCGGCCGGGGAGCTCCAGGTGCGCGATGTAGTCTTCGTTGAAATATTTCCCGTCGTCGGTGGTCTTGAGCCAGAACTGGCCCAGGGCCTCGCGCTGCGAGTACGGCCGCACGATGCCGTCCATGCCGATGAAGCGGGTGAGACGGACGCGCTCCAGACCCTCCGGGTCGAAGACCGTAGTGGTGTTCCGGACACCTTCAGCAAGGCCTGTCGTTGGTGGTCAGATCAGTAATTTTTAGATAAATAGAAAGCATCCATCACACTTACTTGAAGCAAGGTCGAATGCACCAATCGCCGGCTTGGTGGCTAGTCCCAGGACACCCTTTCCGACGCCCTTGACGAAACCTGCGAAGCCTTCCTTTTCTGCACCCTCAATTGGATGACGCGCTAGACCCCCGATGCCACTGGCTATGCTGGCGGCGAACGCGTTACCGCCAGATGTAACCCCATATAGGGCGTGTTTCGGCCGGTTTCGCGCCTTCGCCATCCGCCTCTGGTCCTGGAATTCCTTATCCAGCGTTGCCGCTGCCAGGCCCTTCGACATGCTTCCAGTGAACTTGGCCATACTGTCCGAAATGCCGAATACGGACTTCTTGACGAAGCTCGAAGCGCCTCTCGCGAGTCCATAGCCCAGATCCTGAGGCCTATCGGTCATGACCAATCCCTGATACGGTTCGTAGAATATATCCGTAATGCCGGAACTGACATTGTTGAATAGGCCGACAGGGTTTCCTAGGAAATCGGCCGAGCCAAGGACGACGTGGACCTGGCGGAGGAACTCCTGCGTATAGTGCGTTCTGATATTGTTGATAAGCATGGGGATCGAGACTCGCGCGTTCTCCAGCATCAGGGCGTTCAGACGGACGGGTGCGTCGTTGACATTTCCGATGGACATCGTCATGACGTTGACAAAGAACATCAAGGGGTTTGAAGGCTGCATCTTGTCCTCGACGTTGACCCGCTCTGTACGCATAAAGGAGAGGTCTAGTTGCATAGGCTGCAAGTGGAGGAGTTCAAAGTATACGTCTTGGCCGGCATCTTCTTGCTTTGGCTCCGGGATGTCGAGAGCCTCCTCGCACAACTTGCCCTCCTGTTCCTCAGACCATGAAGCACCAGGAATCTTGGCGAAATCCAGCATTGCAAAGACGAAGTCTTCGTCGAGTTCCAGGGTCATCTGCTGCAGAAGGACAGTCGCATATTTGATATATAGGACGCCATATGAATCGTCCTTCACACGTGTAACCATGGCGTGGAAGATCGGATGGGCTTCCATTTCCTTCCCTGTCTTGGGAACCACACTCGGGTACAACAGGATAGGGAATATGCCTCCGTATAGCTGATTGTCGACCTGAATCCACTTGATTGTGGTATTCAGAGTTTGATACATCCTTGACTCTCGCAGTTTGAGCTCGATCTCACGGAAAGTGATGTAGACAAGCTCCTTCAGGTTCTGGTTGATCAAGGATATCCCGACTCCACCCAAACGAAGCTGTGCCTTGAAATTGATATCAGAGTTCAACTCCTTGACCTCGAATCCTGTAGCGACACTTGACTGGGAGGTCTGTTCCTTTCGCTGCCTATACATGCTCTTAGAAGCCTTGAAGTTCGACAGCACAAGGGTCTGCGTAGGTCCGTCTGCAACGATATTGATATCAATGATCTTCTGAGGTGCGCCAGGCTGAGTTGGAGGAACCCTCATCGGAATCAGGTTTCCAATTTCCGCAAGCTTTATATGTCTTTCCTTGCCGTTGCATTGTAGAACTAGCGACTTGTTCTTTGCAGCTGGGTAATCCCAGGCGTAAGGCATGATACTGCGCGGCGGGAGACGGTAGCGAATTGGCCGCCAGCCGCTTGTCCTGTCCTCTTCGTCTTCCTCGACATTGGGGTTCTGGTTGTGTTAGCAGCACCTTAGATGTTCGATAACAAGAGCACTTACAGCTTGGTAGAACATGAATTCTGTGTCGCTCTCATTACGCATCGAGTATGGCCAATGTCGGGTTTCGAAGCTGAAGTGGAGGAACAGTGTTGCCGATTCCATGATGATATCGACCTTGATAAGTCTCTGGCGCTGGTTTGCCTTGGCTAGCTTCACATGGATCGTTCCGACGTTCGCAATATTGAAAGGGGCCGACCATTGATTATTTACACCAGGGAAGCAGAGACACAACTGTTTCTCTGGAACCTGGCGCAAGAAATGGAGAGGCACAAGGTCTCCACTCTTGAGCTCCAGGACATTGGACGAGCCAGGCTCTCGAACCAGTAGATCTTCGTTCAGCTTATTCTTCAGAATGAAGCGAGGAGTGATGGTGACAACCTTTGTCAACTTATATTTGCCCTCACCCTCAGCGATGGAGACTCCCGCGTGGAATTCGGATCGGCCCGTTCTCGCCGGTAAGACGACCTCGAATGTACTACCGATCGCGTCAAAACTCTGTGGTTTGCTCCAGGCAGAGTCGCCAATCTTCAAGAGAGACCGGTTCTTTTGATCGTCCGTAGGATAAGAGTACATGTAAGGAAGCGCACGACCGCCGTTCCTCGAGTCTGTCCTGATCCCTTGGCCGGCAGCCGCCCTTGCAGACTGGAGGAAGCCCTTGCTTTGAATATCCATGCTCAGGCCTGTCTTGTTCAGGACAAGGTAAGGACTGTAAACTGAAACCTTGAAAGCGCCGCCGCTATCAGGCACGTTGAAGTAATGCAGTTTCAGTCTCAACTGGATACCTCGCTCGTCTTTCAGTGAAAGCACGTGCTCTCTTCTGAAATCTTGTGCATTGCCATTGATGATAGCGAACTCGCTCTGCCTGAAGACCGAGTCCTGCAGATCGATGCTGAGAAGCAGGAGGTGCGACAGCTCAACGACATGTACAGGGCTCACGCCACCTTTTCGGAGAAAATTGGTCCAGTCCTTCTTTGTATTTTTGTCATAAATGCGATATTTAAAGTCGTAAGGAAGCAAATTTTGGATCTCAACAGGGGCGAAAATTCGAATCCTCATGTAAGGATAGATGTTGGTGAGAGGATCCTTTGCATCATAAGAGGCATTCATCTGGAAGTAGAATGGAGGGGACTGGGCCTCGCTCCTACACGTAATTGTCCGCGTTGGCCGTCGCAAGAGGTCCTTCCAGTACAACTGTTCATCTGACCAGTCATAACCAAACCCTTGGTCAGGGCGAATGACGATGGAATGCAAATAGGCCGCTCCGACCGGTGCAGGTCGAGCGTCACCCGGTAGGATCTTCTCAATTTTGAGAAGGTGACCTTCCTCTGGACTATAGATCCCCATCTCCACAGGGATCTGCGTGTTGTTCTCAACGAGAAGCGGGGAGCGGAATGTGATGTACTTCACATTGTCTGTGCCTAATCTAACCTCCACGAGCAGCTTGTGAAGGACTTTGTCCTTCTTCGGCTTGAGGTTATACAGTGTCTCACCCTCCCGAATGACGGGGATGCGATTGACACTATCAAAGCCGCTGCCCTCGAGCTTGACTCCCACAAGACCCGCATTGCCTTCGGGAGTGAGATTCTCACGCATGGCCGTCGGATCCTCGAATCTCCAGGGGTATTCTTCCCCGTCACTGAGCTTCGCTGCTGGCCCGCCTTCTTCTGCACCAACATCAGCCCAGACTTGAAGGTCGAAGCCAGTGTAGTTGCGAATTCGATAAGGTGCATCGGCGCCTCTGGGCTTCGAAAGGACGTCCTCGTCAGTGGAAAGGAACTGGAAGGACTTCGACGCCAAGGCGATCGTCGCCGAGGTGAGCGTGAGCTCCATCGTCTTGTGTGAGTAAGCTTCTATTGACAGTATTTCGGGATTTAGTTCCTTCGCCATGTGGAATCCAAGTTGCCAAGGCTCTATCAGCGGCTCCCAGGCCGACTTTGAGAAATTATACACATTGATGAAAGTATCGAAACTTGTGTCAGCGTTCATAGCTGCTGACCAATCTCGAACATCGACGTTGAATTTCTTGATGCTCCAATCAAGCAGTGGGAGTTCGTGTCGATCACCGATAAGGATGACTCGGACACCATCAATCTGGGCGGTCAGCTCCTCTCGCTTTATGACAGCGGAGCGTTGAGGTACAAGCCTCTGATCAGAGGTGTCAGTCCCGCTCCCATTTCGCAAGGCTTTTGAGGCGGTTGGGGTTGAAGAGGTATTGCCTCCTGACGTTCTATTCTTTGAGGACTTCGCATTGTTCGCTCTGGTTTCCTTTGCCTTTTTCTGCCCCCCGCTGTCGGCATTCTGGCCGCGATTCGTCAATTGGGACGCCTTGTTTACAATCTGAGTCGCAATGAGAATATCTCTCAGTGACAAACGTAGAACCAAAGGTTCAACATGCATATCGATACTGGTCAATGTTGAACCTTTGTCTTGCGGACGGTTATCCATGGACATCTCAACTGTGAAGTCGTCTAATATTCTGAGCCTGCTGGTTTCGAACCTGTCCATGCGGCACAGGAACATGCCAACCTTGTTTATCTGCAAGGTTGAGACGTTCTGATGGGACAAGAGCACCTGTTTTGTCCCGAGAACTATGGCCTCCGTGTTTGAGATAGTAGGGTTTGCTATCAGAATGATCTGAGCGTCCACAATGTTTGCCCTAAAAGATACTGTCATCCGGCCACCATTCGCCGAGGTGTCACCACCGTTTGAAGATACAACTGCGGACTTGTCTGTGCTGGCAACAACACTGGATTCAGCATCAGATTCTTCAGGCGTTTCGTTACCCTCTTCGACTTCAGTCGTTTCTTCGGTTGCGAATGCTGTGCTTGCCCACGATTGCAAAGCGAATAAGTAATCCAAGGCGAATATAATTCGCGGACTATCGATAGTGAACATGGCAATGAGGTGCTTGTCCCGCCCAGGAGACACTGAGATGTTAGCCATAAACTGCTGCTGAACGTCACTTTTGATCAGAGACATTATCTTTCTAAATTTGTTGCTTTCCTTCGCGCGGCTGTCCCGGATCGAGAAAGAATGGATCAAGAGCTCCGATTCTAATGCACCATCTGTCAACATACGCAACTTGACCCTCGTGTCGTTCAGCGAGAATTTAGATAAGCTCGAGTCTTCCAAACGACCAACTGGCTCGTCTTCCTTGGCAAGGATAAGCTCCAGGCCAACACTGTCCACCTTGAATATCATGTCGAGTTTCACCCATGTCTCCTGACCCGGGCGAGTGTCTTGGGGCGCGTGCGCCGGTTTTTCTTTTTCTTTGGTCGCTTTTGATACCGCTTCTTTCACCGGCTCCGTCGTCGTCGAGGGTAGAGCTTGCATTGCTTCGATTTCCTGCTGCTCGCTGTCAGGAGGAGAGAAGGCACCAGGTATGGTCTTTGATAGTTCCAAGAGGAACTTGAGTTGCGTTTGCGATATTCTAAGATTTATTGGGGATATAGACCCTTCGACCTCGATATCAGGACGTGGAAGGTTTGGTTGATGCTCCAGATAGCATATGCTAAAGTCGAGGTTCACTTTTTGGATCATTTCCAGCTCTTCGCTTACTCCCCCTTCAAAATGAAAGTTCGAAGTTAGGCGAATGTTGCGGATACCAGCAGAGATCATATTGACAGCTGGGCTCTCCTTGTTATCATCTAGAGGAACGAAGGTGTTGCTGGCGTATATCTCACCCAGGTGAGCAGTGATTGAATCCCGAGGGCGATCATCTTTCATGACTCGTGGAAACACAAGGATCGGAGTCTTGACCACGATATCAAATCGCATGCGCGAGGCATTCTCCTGCAGCTGAGTTGCTTGATTAGCTGCAGCCTGACGCGCCGCATTGAAAATCGCCTGCATCTTGCCAAATTTGACCAGGAAATTAATGATCTTCCGATAAGGCTCTTCCAGGAAGTTGATTTTGATGGAGCCGGACCTCAGGAAAACCTCCGAGTTGTAGCCGGGATAGTCTTCACTGTTGGGATCAAATGTCTGGTACTTGAAGTCCGCGAAGTCTTCTCCCTCAATAGTCAGGAGCCTCCGAACAGGCGAATCTTCCGAAGCGCCCACGTTGACGTCGTCAATTAGGGTCAAGCTACCGATCCGGGACTGCACCTGCATGACACGGCCGACGAGGAAGATACCGACATCAGCAGTGTTCAGACTCAATGTGGCAAGCCGGACACCATCGTTGTTGAGAATTAGCGCAATGCTCTTCAAGTTTGACTTTATACGAACTTTCCCGGCCTGTTCTGGCATTTGATCATCTTGCGGTTTTTCCTGAATAGCCTTGTCGGTTTGTTCTTCGACCTGCCTCGGCTGTTCTGGGCTCGTAAATGTGAGGAGAATGAAATCCAAAAGCGTCAGAAGAGTCTTCCTAGTGACAACGAGATTAATTGTGGAGACCGATATGTCAAGGTTTGTGGTTATCCCCTCGAATGTCGAGATGAATTCAGGGGACTCAGGTTTGACTCGAACTAACTTGAGATGGAACAGGTCTTTGTCTTCCTCAGCATCCAATCCTTTTGAGGAAATAATTTGCTTGAATTCAGGGACAGGGTTTTCTTCAATATGATCGTCCACGCATAGAGATTTCAGAAGTACTTCGGCAACCACGTCGTAAGGTCGCGCATAATAATCCAACTCGAATCCTTCGGCGACCAACTCGACCAGTAGTTGGTCAGCTCTCTCATCATTCGGATCGGCGCGAAACAGTGAGCCGCGAAGCTTGCCAACGGTAAATTTAAATTCGAACTCTCGTCGATGCAGATTGATCGGCCTATCTGTCTTCTTCGCTTGTTGCTCCTTAGCGGATTCTTCAACATCAGAATCCTCGTCGACAACGGGAAGTTCTCGATTTGACGGCTGAAAGGATGGAGATCGTGCTCTGGCACCTGATGTACTCTCTGCTGCCAATCCCTTCCCCGACGCTTGTTCCGATTGCGTGTCCGTTTTCCCGTCGTCGTCAAAGCGTGGAATCGCAATGTCGATCAGCTTCATCAAGTTTTTGTACTTCTTGTCGGACATAGAAGCATGTAGCTCTGGAAGATGACCAGAGAGTCTAGTTCTTGTAAGCTCAGCTGACTTTGGAACAATACAAAGTTCCAAGACAAAATCCACATTAATGCGGTCAATGATGTGCAGATTTCTCGAGGCCTCGCTAGAGCTTAATTGAGATTTGGTGGCCTCAATTCCAGGGCCAATAAGAACCTGAGTAGAATCAAGCTTAAACAAGAACTTGTCATACATCAAGCCTTCGAGCTGTTTGTAGTCCTCTTCGCTGTACGGTCTTTTCTGCTTAGACTGGACCTCTTTAATGGTCTCCCTGTCGACCAGCTCGCTGTTGACACTGACGTGACCAGCGTCGAGGATCAAGCAAAGAGAGCTCTCTTGTGTGATGCTCTCCGGAACGATGATCAGAGGTGCTTGGATATCAAATTGGGCATCGACCGTTTTATGTTCTTCCAAAGCAAACTGTAATCCTGCTCGAGTCTGTTGTCGGATCTCTTCTACAGTGGCTCCTGCCGTGTCCAGAAGCGCCCCAATTGATTCCATATGTCGCTCTGGAGGCCTGAAGAATTTGACGACTTCGACAATGAATTTTGGATTGTAAATCACTTCGATACTCTTCAGCTTGAGCTTAATTGCCGAGTCTGCATCGCTGTTGAGAGGGTTCTTCTCCACCTGAAGATGGAATAGGCTATCTTCATCTTCATCCGCACTATCCTCAGATGCTAGCTCCTGATCCTGATAGTTGGTCGAGTCGTCGCCTTTTGGACTTGGGAGGGAATCCTTGACTCTGACGATCTGTGGGAAAAGACTTCCCTCGGTTGTGCCGTCATACACTCTCAAACCTCCCAGATCCACATCGATGAAGAACGAATCGGGCCGTTGTAGGGCCTTAGCTCTGAAATTGTCAAACACAAACTTCATTATTTCATTCGCTTTCCCATGAGGATCACGCTTCAAGGTGAGGCTCCCGGCTCTGAGACTTGAGTTGACTTGAATTTTGACTGATTCTCTCGGAAGATCCACGCTTTCAGCAAGGACCTTCTTTTCATCCCAGTCGATCGCATTGTAGAGCTCCTGCCGCTGCTCCTCGGTCATTGTGGTAGACTCGTCTTCTTCCTTCTTGGTGCCCCATATCCACTCCGACCAAGTCTGTTGTCTGGCAGGCTTCTTAACTCCAACGTTCTCCTTCCGCAACTGATTCCTTGCCAGGGATCGCCAGAACCGGAGATCTTCGTAACTGAGCTTGCGCTCCAGTCTGTCCAACTCCCTGGCTTCATCCGGAGATAATGGTTCCTCTCTCTTTTTCTTCTTGAACAAGTTGATATAGGCGATGCGATCGTCTCTCCGCTCCTTTATGTAATCCCACGACCATCGTCGATTGCGATCGTGGATTTTGCTGAGCACTGCGTGCCCGGCAAACTTGAGCCAAGCGCGAGGATCTTCCTTCGGCCTACACTTTGGCTGGAATCTTTTGTACTCCTGATGACGAATGAAATAATGGAAAAGGTCCACAAGCATTAGCGCATCTCGATACTGGTCATCGTCCAGGACAAAGCCTAGCTCATCAAACATTAACCGGGCCTTGATTCTCGGTCTATCAGGCCTTCCAGTCTTGTCTAGCTCTAGACCAGCACGGCCACTGACAGGACGGAGCATGTATTGACTGTGATCGCCAACCTCAACCCCTGCTTTGAGCTTCGCCATCAGCTCCTCGTGACTTATCCCTTGCGCCTCTGCTCCAATGTCTGATCCTCGACCGGTACCCAAGAGCTCTGCATCGGTGTTCCAATAGATCGCAAGCGCACCGAGAACAGCCAGCTTATGGGTTGTACCAGATGTGGACTGTATGAAGGTCGGGTTCCACTTAGAGTCAGTGCTGACAGCACTAAGCTCCTTAAGCGTGATACCAACGGCAAAGGGATGGCCAGGCGAGGCGATGGAGTCCTCGTATCGAAAATGCACATTCTTAATGGAGATCTGGAGGTTATCCACAATAGCAGTGACAAGGCTCTGAGTAAAGCTCTGATTTCTCCGTTGCTCCTCCTGGCTCATGCCCTCAGTATTGCGTTCCCTCAGCAGCTCCGCGCTTTCGAGTTTCTCCATTTTGATGGCGTGTGCCCTTCTTTCCTCCTCCTCTGGGTCATATTCCGCATCTTCCTTCGGCGCCGCCAGAAGGAAGACATCTTCGATGTCGATCTTGACGGGCTTCCCTCTCAGATTAGACCACGGTATGGATAGTGTAAGCTCGCCGAGGTGACCCTCGACGACGTTTAGAGGGAAATGTAGCTGATCGAGGGCTTCCCGCCGCAGCTCGAGGTTGCGAAGCTTTACATCGCCGGACCAGATACCGATATTGAGCTGCTTGGCATCGAAGTTTTTGACGTACATGCCCAAAAGGCGGTTGAGCAAGTTTGCAACCAAGCCTTCCAACATGGCTGTGGTACAGGGCCGTCACCCAGGCCGGGGAAAGACGTTTTATGCCGCGGTACAGTTGCTCAGGGGACGCTTCAAATCGGTAACGCCAGGTCCGGATGCGCCTCTCTTGACAGCCAGACTGTCTGGAATAAAAGCCCGTCAGTATCACATTGATCCAAGAGGGACGACCGCATCGAACCTTGTAAGACGCTGGCGAGCACACGGTAGTCTCGCGGCGAACTGGATACACAGCCATCCAGCGGGTCCACTCCGGGGGAGGATGCGATGCAAGATCCAGGAGCTACCCAAGCTGCTGCCAACTCCGCATCAGACCTGCCAGCGGTGACCTGAGAGATATGACAGGCAGAAGCCGTCGGGTTGTGAACTGACAGCTGTCAGCGCAGAGGTTGGGTATCAAGGACGGGAGTCACCCAATTGTCTGCACGAGGCAACGTCAAGCATCCGGGGAAGTGTAGCGTTTTCCCTGACCTTCGCTGACCCAGACACCGGAGACAGTGCAGATCGACTCGACGCCGTGGATCGGGTCCCAGGAGGGCAAGTGACGTCGTCTCTTGGCGCGGGCGGGAGGTCTGGACGGAGCGCCTGAGAGGGGAACGTCCCATCCGGGTTTAGCCGCTTAGGGCTCCAGCCCTCGACACGTCCGGCGCGGCGGGACGCTTCGATGCCTGAGGCCCTGAGGCCGTGAGCCGGGCGCCTCAGGCATCACGGTCGGAGGGGTGCGGACCTAGCCCTCCCGAGATAGACAATTACACACCTCACTGTCTCGTCACTTCGCTCTGTGCTCCTCAGGTCGGAAAGACCCTCGCCGGCAAAGTGTCGCCTCAACAGGCCAAACTCGAGTGCTAACCCGAGTCCATCTCTTTCTCTCCACTCTTAAATCTCCCCTCAGTCTTTTCTCTGTTCAATTGGGGTCGCTGTTGGCCTTCCGTGCGGTTTCCTATTCTACCCGAGCTTTCCTGTTCATATTGCCTCCGAGGCTTCACACACTCTATCGCACAATGCTGTACCGAACCACCGCTGCCCGCTCCGTCCTCCGGGCTATCTCGACCTCCAATTCCTACGTGGCCCGCTCGACCCTCTCGAGGAATGTATTCAAGGCCCAGTTGACTTCGTCCGCTCGCCAGCCCGCTCGGCTGACCTCGTCCCCAAGCCTTGCTCTTGCTTTCCACAAGCCTGCCACCACTTCTCTGGTCCGATATGCTGCTACATTCCCCAAGGCTGAAAGGGTCAGCATCAAACCGGTCAATTGCAATATGTAGCAGGGCGTTCGGTCGTTAACACATGTACAGGATACCAAGCCAGCGGAGGAGGATATTGACATGATGGCTGGTGTTCGGGGCGATGTGGTATGTCTGCTTAGACAATTTTTGCGATATTTTTCTTCCAGGCGCGATATGAGCATGCTTACGCGGTTTACCCTTCGTATAGAAAGTCATCAAGGACACTTTCAGCCTCGAGAACGTCCCCAAGGAGGCTCTGTACTTCGGTATGGCCGGTGTCGTCCCATACCTTGCGACGTCTCTTAATACCGCCTACCTCGCTTGGGAGATCAACAACGCTGCGACCAAGGGCAGCACCTTCTTGATTTCTGGTCAGTCCGCCGAACTGATGCTGCACATGATCGAGCCCATCCAAGTCGGCTACGGTGCTGTGGTAAGTGCAGCACGCAAACCGTCCAGACATGAACGATGCTAAGCATTACATCTCAGATCCTGTCCTTCCTCGGTGCTATTCACTGGGGTCTTGAATGGGCCGGGCACGGCGGCAGGCAGGGCTGGAAGCGCTACATCATCGGTGTGATCCCTCCTGCCATCGCCTGGCCGACCCTGCTGTTGCCCGTCGAGCACGCCCTGATCAGCCAGTTCATAGCCTTTATCTTCCTATACTACAACGACGCCCGTACGGCTTCCCGCGGCTGGGCGCCTCAGTGGTACGGCATGTACCGCTTCGTTCTAACCTTCGTCGTCGGAGCCAGCATTGTCGCCAGTCTGATTGGCCGTGGGAAGATCGCTCACAACATCACCTCCGAGCACTCTCTGGCTGACAAGATCAGTGCTCTGAAATACCTCCAGAAGAAGGAGAAGGAGGAGGAGGCCAGGCGCAAGGCCGAAGCCGAGGCGCAGGCTCAGGCTGCCGAGGAGTAAGGGCGTGGAAAGCTGGTGTCTTTGAGGTCTCATAAAAAAAAGGACACCTCTCGCCATGCCTTCCTTACCTGGCAACCGAATCACATGGTCACCTTGTTTAACAGCCTGTGTGGGGTAGTCGCTGAGTTAGGCGACGACGGGGGCTGCCCCTTTTCTGTTGTCTGTGGTCAATTGTGAAATTTCTGTGGATGACTGTAGATTACATAGACGTAAAATCTAGCTGTCCAGCTCACGCTGTTTTCATATGCCTCCACGTCTCCTTCCTGGCCCACTTAAGTCTCCATATATCGTGTACCACCTAATTGTTTCATTGCAGGTCCTGTAACCTCGAGAATAGTAATATTTACTGTAGGAACAGAACAATATGCGACAACGAAACAGGTAAACGCAGGGACAGGATGGCTAATGATAGAATGATGCATGAGGAAATGGTATGGAAAATTGTAGCACTGCAGCAAGGATCGGAATCGGATGGCTTGGTCGTTCGCGGCCCAAGGGAAGTCAACTTCCGGTTCCGGCGCTTGTGGTGACGACATCAGGGCTTGGAACAGGTTTCCTGACCACTGTACGTAGTACGTTCGGCACGTCTCACCGTTTACGCTGCTTGATCTTTTTTTGGATTTTTTTGTACGAGCTTCCCATCTGTCTCCCTTCTTTTCTTACATAGGGAGCAGATTGTTTGTCTCCACGAAGTGCGGAGTAGAGGTCCCTAAGTGAACTACTACAAATATTTGGTAGGGAACTGGTCGAAGAGGTCAGCACCCGCGCGCGTCGAACCGGCGGCCGTTGCCCATTCCCCCAGGAGGCGAACCCTATGCGCCCTCCCAACCCGGGCCCGGTCCAGCATCGTCACATTCCGGATCTGAGAAAGGAAAAAAAAATGAAAATATCCTCCAAAATAGTTTGACACCTAAGATTGGAACAAAGGGTTCGCAGGAAGCAACATCGCGGGCAGTCACGTGCAGCAAGCTCCGGGACTGCGGGGGCCGCTCCGTGCCCAGGCCGGGCGACCGTACCTAGGCATGGGACCTGATAACCCTGCAGCACTTGCACAGGAAGCGCCGGATGGCATGGGTTGCACGCGGAACCCCTGGCAGGGCACGAACACTGTCAATAATTCCTGCCATCTTTTCTGGAGACTACATACGGAGTGCAGAGAGAAGAATCGGCGCGGCCGCTGGGCAGCCAAAGCTCCGCGCGGGAGGGCCTAGGCGGCGGCTGCGAGGGGACTACGGAGTAAGCCAGACGGGTCGTCTGATCAGGAGAAAACCGCCCAAGCGGAGAGCGATCAAGCAGCAGCAGCGACTAGCACACCATTACTTGTCGTAGTGTGGAGGAACGCAGCGCGCGTTGGAGAAGAGGGCGCCTTCCTCCCCACCCACCCGCTCCTCCGCCATGGAGGGGGCGGAGGCGATGGGAAGGCCGCCCGACCTCCTCCTCCCCGCCGATCGCAGGTCCACCGCCGTGGATAGAGCACGCCCGCCGCCGTCCTTCCAGTATTCCTTCATCTGCCCATTCTTTCTGCATCTGGCACGACCCTTCCCAGTCCAGACATTCCCGGACCCCAGATGGGCTTCGATCTATCTACCTATATAAGCATCCCCATCACTCGTACGTCACAGCCCTGGAGGCTCGTCAGCATCAACCGGAGCAGTCCCTTTGTCGCTATATACTCTCCCCCGCGTATCGAGCAGTAGACCTCTATCACATTGCCCTGTCCTGGCGTCTACTGCTTTCCAACAGACAACCCCTTGATATGGATGAAGAGGTGACTCTGAAGTCGACACCAGCAGTCGAGATCACAGCGAAGCAATCTCGCGACGGGGACTGCGCCCTCGTTCAAGACGAGAAGCACAGGAAGGACAACAAGAAGGATCGGTTTCTAGGCGCTATTGACCAGGGAACTACCAGCTCACGGTTCATCATCTTCGATGGAACGGGCGTCCCCGTAGCGTCTTATCAGGACGAATTCCGTCAGATCCACGAGCATCCAGGGTGAGCAAACGCTTCCTGTCTGTCATTTACGCTTTTCGTTCCATCGGGGCTCGCGGTTCTAAAAGGCATCGTCTTTTCACAGATGGCACGAACAAGACCCCAGGGAGCTGGTTTTGTCTGTCGAGAAGTGCATTGAAGAAGCCATGAAATCGTTTCTCGCCCAGGGCCATTCCAAATCAGACATCGAGGCTATTGGTGTCACAAGCCAACGAGAAACAACCCTGGTCTGGGATTGGGAAACGGGGGCACCCCTGCATAACGCCATCGCTTGGCCAGACACCCGGACAAAGGCTCTGGTCAGAGAGCTGAAGCAGAAAGAGGGTGCGGATGAGCTCATTAACATTTGCGGACTGCCGCTCTCCACATATCCATCGTCAGTCACATTGGTATGGCTCCTTCGGAACTGCCCAGAGGTCAAGAAGGCGTATGATGAGGGGAGACTGGCATTTGGCACGGTGGACACGTGGTTGCTATGGAACTTCAACGGCGGACAGAAAAACAACGTCTTTGTCACCGACGTGACCAACGCATCAAGAACGATGTTTATGAACCTGCACAAACTAAAGTATGACAACCGGCTACTGAACTTTTTCGGGCTGGACAAGAACAAGGTCAGACTTCCAAAGATCGTTCCCTCGTCTGACCCGAATGAGTTCGGTCGTCTAGCTTCTGGCCCGCTCGAAGGGATCCGGATAACCAGCTGTCTGGGTGACCAGTCCGCTGCCTTAGTGGGCCACTGTGCATTTACCCAGGGGACAGCCAAGAACACTTATGGGACTGGCTGCTTCCTTCTCTATAATGTCGGGAAAAAACCGGTGATATCGAAACACGGCTTGCTTGCAACGATCGGGTTCCAGATGGGAGCTAATAGAAAGCCGATATATGCGTTGGAGGGCAGTATCGCCGTAGCAGGCAGCGGTATTTCATTCCTGATGAATAATATGGGTTTCTTCCGCGATTCCCACAAGGTCAGCGAAGTAGCAGCAACGGTTCCCGACAATGGAGGTTGTGTATTCGTCACTGCTTTTAGCGGTCTTTTCGCCCCTTACTGGATTGATGATGCCAAGGGAACGATCTGTGAGTGAACCCCCTTCTTTCGGACCAGTCTGGTTTCATCTGGGACGGCTCGGCTGATGGTGAGAATGTTGACTAACTGGAATACTCCGTAAACAGTTGGCATAACGCAGCACACCCAGCGTGGACATATCGTCCGTGCAACAATGGAAGCCGCTTGCTTCCAAACTAAAGCAATCTTGGATGCCATGGAACTGGATAGTGGACATAAGCTGTCAGAGCTCGCCGTGGATGGCGGAATGAGCAACTCTGACATCTGCATGCAGGTGCGTATCATCATTCCCCATAGCAACACGCGGCTTCGAGAGACTAGACGTGAGACAGTCCCAAGCCGATATTATTGGCATCCCTGTCGACCGGCCGTCCATGCATGAAACCACAGCCCTAGGCGCCGCAATCGCGGCTGGATTTGCTATCGACATCTGGAAGGAATTCGACGAACTTAAACACATGAACCGTGCTAACCGGACGATCTTTTACCCAAAAATATCTGAAATCGAGAGCGCAAAGATGTATAAGCAGTGGACGAAAGCGGTCGAGATGTCTCGTGGTTGGCTCGACACCAGCGAGATCGATTCCAGCACGGTAGCCTGGTAGGGGCGTCAAGTTCGTAGTCAGCGTTTCAGGATTGTTTCTTTTTTTGTCTGGCGTACATATGTAGCATGTGAAACTGTTTTGGATACCCGATGTCAACTCATATAAAGGCCCAATAGTGATGTCCCGTCCATGTTATCTATTATCAAGTATATTATTTTATTCATGTTTATATCTTTGCTTGCAGTTGAACCAGGCTGTTACTAACTTTTCCCCGTGGGTCGGGCCTTTGGAATACTCCGTTGTATCAGTGATCTTCCCAGCACTTTCTAGTTCTGCATTAAATTCAGCCATGTCCATTTGGATTTGCCCAAAAACTGCTGACCAACAGGGGTAAAGACTTGCCGGCTGCTAGCCCCTGCGACTAGCATCCGGATCGTCTCGCGTTACTCTTCCATGACAACGGCGCTCGGAAACTTAGCACGACTTCGCGGCTATTAGTTCCCTTCCAAGGCGTCGTTGACCGTTGCCGTGCTTCCCCGGTGGCGCCGCATGCCATATGGCTGTGGGCCCGCGATAGGGACGGCGAAACTGCGATCTGACATCAGGGGTCTCACGTAATGACTGTTGTCATTATTGTCAACGGCTTTTGCACCGTACAGTACATTGGCATTTGATACATGTCGGATCAGAAAGAGGTTCGCTCTCTGCAACTGCTGACCACCTAGTTTCGTGTGTCCTCCCCTAAGTTATTGTCCCTTTGGCTTTGAATGGGATTCGGCGAGGTCTCTCTGGGATCAATCCTTTGAGACCTTCATTGCCTTCTTTTTGGGAAATTGCGGGTCTATCGGTTATTCGAGAATCATAATCCGCAGCCACATACCGGGGGTTCCATCCTTAGCACTGGACGGGGCATGCTCCCAAAGGGCAGGTCCGGTGTCCTTATGGAAATTTCCAAGAGCCCGAAAGGAGAGCATTCGTCTCTCATTGACGAATTGAAGATGGCGCTTTCGGCCCCAGAAGGGTCCTTCTCACTACTCTGATGTGGCCACATCAGCCGGAGATACCTCGTGCGTACCAGAAGTCCTCGGGGCCGATCTTGCATGCGCGGAAACACGAATGATATTGTCCCACCTCGGCCCAGGTCCGCAGAGATGGACTTGCCGTTGCGTTGGTGCACAGCATTTAAAAGTCGACTACTGTTCTGGAATTACTTATTTTGTCGTCGAACAATTGACAGCTGGTCGTTTCCCAGTCGTTTTGCGCCACCACGAACAGCCTGCAACGTGCAGGGCCATACGCTGTACGCAAGCCCCTCGCTCCATGCAGTTACGGCAGACCTCATCCACCTAGACACACCACAAAATCTCTCCAGCTACGCTTGCTCTTTGACCATGCTGGTCTGTAGGCTTCAAAGAGAGCGGGCCCGGTCAATTGCCGTCGATTCATCGGGATGGTTGGGCAGGCTACTTTAAATCTCAATGACGCGGAAGCTTCTCTCCCTTAATTGATCGCTGGCGCACACCCTACAAGCTTTGTCAATTCCATTTCCCCTTCTCGCTCTGGGTAACCCAGCAGATCACTTTAGTGTTCTACGGCGTGCTTCGAGGCGAAGCCTTCATTCTGGCAACGATGTGTGATCATACGCAAGTCAACTACAAATGCGGCCATCATCGTTTCCTAGTAATAGCTTTGTGCACAATATACGCACGAACAGGCAAAATCTGTCCGCTCAACGTGGTTATCATGTGAGATCATTGATCCCTCTTCCCCCTTTATACTGTTCACAAAGGTACACTACTGACCCATTTACTGTGAAATAGAGAAGACCGAATAGACGAAATCTGCGGTACGTGCTTCGCAGAATGGTTCAATTAGTCCCTCCCCGGACGTTATGTTGCGAAACTGGGCAAACCTCTGGTGTGCAAAGAGCGGTGAATTTAGCTAACAGTATCAACTACAGGCGACTGCAAAAAATAAGCTCGGATGTCTCGCATCCAGGTCTCCTCATCAAGTAACTTCACCACCAATTGGCCTTCATTATCCTCCGACTTAGACCTTCTTGAGCTGGTCTCGTACGCGATGATTATTTCAGGTGGATGGTGGGAGAGCGACAAGACATCTAGCAGCGAAAAAGTCTTGTTAGCGGATTTCTTGCATTGGATGAACTAATAGTTTTGGAATCGGTTTGGTATGCACCGCAAAGTTGGAGTCTTAGAATGGTTTTCTTTTGCTTTGTCTTCCGGCGTGTCATTAGCGAAGTCAACTTTTGGCTACCGCTCTTCTTTCGCTTGTTCTACTTAGTACCCACATTGTTATTGTTGTTGTCATTATTATTATTTATTATAGTCGGTAGTGCACACTAACTACGGTAACCGATGAGCAGGATGCAGGACGGCTTTCTCTCGTCCCGACTCTCGATCGATGTTATGTCCCTGGAAGTTGGTTCAATATCTCAACCACATTTCACTTTCACCCTTGTCACAACACCACTACTACGACTACTCGGTCTATAAAATGAGATGGTCTCCCCAGTTTCAAACTCAACGCACGCCGCAAACTCAGAAACAGCACTTAATCTTATGGGGTCCATGGGGTCCTGGTCCGAGCCGCGGCCGGGGTTAATAAACTAAACATACAGGTCGGCAGCGGATGAATACAACGTATCCGTGCTCCATACATGCATGCAGGCACAACTCAACTTGCCGCGCGGTCCTATCGGGAGTGAACATCTCGTATGACGCGCAGGCAAAGGGATCACGGACCGAGACCCGGGACCTTAGATCGGGTAGGATGTGGCAGTAATGGCATTGTTGGCTGCTAGCTAGCATGTTTCTCCCCACTGCTCTCAAGTCTTGAAGACAAGTTACGACCTTAATTATTGCAGTGTCTCACACTTAAGACCCTCCATTGAGGATCCATGAGCGGAGCTGGAAGTGAGACAGAGTAGGCACTTAGACACCTTTGCGCTGTACAGTAGGATAAGTGGCGCATCTTATGTGATCTGGACGGACGGTAAGAAGAAATACTAACTTACCTAACTGGTGGATTTTTATTGGATTACTGTTGCTGCGTGCCGGATTGGATGCTACTTAAGGATTCATTTTCCGGAGAGCTTACAAGCAAGATAATAATAGCAATCTGCATGTGAAAAAGGTCCCTCAGGCAGTCAATCAAGCAAATGCGCCGTGCTCCGTCCGATGATACGCCAAATCAGCTCCCCATCCCGCTTCCCGGTTTATATAGTATACAACCGTCGGGTAAAAGAAAAAGAAGAAGCTCTTCACGAGGACCATGACTCTGGGAAGCAGGTTCAGGTGACTACTCGTGCACATTTTCGCGAAATACATTACGCCGTATATCAAGTATCCATCGTCAACTATCGGATTGATATCATCTGTTAGGTATCTAGATTCAGATACCTACTTATGTATCTGTCTCCCTACAGATGATCCTAATTCCTACGTTTCTCTCTTCCTCTCACCTCATCTTGTCGATCTATTTGCTCCTTCTAGCCGTCTCAGTGCCCTCACGGAACATAACCTTAGCTTAGCTTACTCTCAGTGGAAAGTCTCCGCCCTGCCCATCTTACTTGAACCTGAACCTGGAACCTGTAGGGTAGACTACTACCTAACCTAATAATCACCCTAATTGCTGAGGTAAGATACTACAGAGCACTAACGGAGTAGTGGCTTAGAACACGGGCACTCCTCCGCACGGGGCTCCCGCAATAATAAGCGGCAGCCACCAACAACAAAGTTTAACAATTAATCGGAGATAAGCAAGCAAGCCAACCTTTGGACGATAGGGCGCCAGGCCAGCTGCCAGGTAAGACAGTCTATCCCGTATCCGCGCCTAACCCCGGATTCCTTCCCGTTCACCTTCCCCTTCCCCTTCCCGCCCGGCCCCGGACCGGGACCCGGAACGGCGCCCCCATCTGAGGTCAGCACAGACGGTGCCTTACAGAGGTACACAAGTCTCCGGAAAACTTTTCCTGGTCTGTCTGTTTGAGGTAAAAGCTTAAAGTTTGGGTCAAGAATCAAGGAACAGTCATCGCTGACACCATCAGGATGCCTACCTACCTACCTACCTACCTACCTATTTTACCTACCTAGGAGTACCTATCTATGTTGCGGTAGGCGGGTAGGTAGGTTGGTTGATTGGTAGACAGACAGACAAGTTACAAGCCATGGGGTGAATTAATTATGATTATGTAGTTTCTTTCTTTCAATCTTTTTTCCCCTTCTTCTTCTTCTCATAAAGTAGTGCCCCAGTCGAGAGCGGGAAAAAAAAGAAAATCAAAATCGGATCAAAACCCTCGATTGGAATTGGTAATGAAATGGAGGTGACTTGACTGTCCTAGGCGCATGGGGCCCGCATACAGGTGCAGTCCGATGATCACTGGCACCTGCACCTGCACAATTCTACCTACCTCTTACTACTTCCGGACGTCCGTACGTGCGCCTAGATAGTTGTAGATCTGACCTGACCTCATCTATCTTTGTCGATCAAGATCAAAAGTAGCTTGTGTATGCAAATACATGCAACACAGTACAGAAAAGCAGGGTGAAGTAACTGAGAGCTGTGCTGTGCTGGTGACATAGAAGTATAACACTACATACTGTACGTAGTTACTGCTCCCAGTATACAGGTTACTGTACATACAGTACCAAGATGGACAGCTGTCTATCTATCTCATCTATCTCTCTCAATAAGTGAGGCATGGGCGAAAACAGCTGATTTTTTTTTTCTTTTTTCTTTTTTTCTTATCTATTTATCGATTTTTCCAAGGTGTCAGGTAGAGTTTGCTGTACATGTACAGTACTTATTATATATATATATATCTTGAGAGAGGCAATTTCTTATCAAGAAGAACTCTCAATCAAGCAACAGTCGCGTTTACCGTTATGTTATGTTACCTTGGACTTTGGACTTGCTTTGCGGCATTAATTATTATTATAGTGTACTTACTGTACACTACAAACATACATAGGTTCCCTTGGCAGGTTCAGGTAGGTCGGTTGGTCGGTTGGTCAGGTTTCATCCATCTATCTGGCTACTATTACTTATTGTTACCATTTGACCATTTTTACTTCCTATCGTAGATCCAAAGCCAGCGAACCCTTTCAAAATCTCGTTCGCGTTTTCTGAACTGATCTGAGCTGGGCTAAGCTGACAGTTCGCTGTTTCTTTTCCTTCCTTCCTATGGTACCATTTTTCTTTCCTTCCGGAGCTATGTAGGTACCTATGTACACGACACGTGCAAACTATCGAATCGATTCGAAACAAAGTCCCGGCTGGTGCCCATCACTGCTCATAATGGAGTTATCCGTTTTATGCGTGATATGATGATAGTTGATATAATATGATGCGATGCATGACATGGGAAACAATGCATGCAGGCTCCAGCCACGGCCAACCTCAACCTCATTCGAGCGACGCAGGGGTAAGTAAATAAGTGAGATGATGATGATGATGATGATGGTACAGGATGATGGATGATAAGGGGAGGGGAAAAAGGGGGAGAAAAAAAATGGCAGCTACGCCAGTTCGATCGGAATCGATTTGGGAGTTACATATAGGATAAATAAATAGAACAAGCTCCAGAGAAACAAGTTAGACAAAAAGAAAATTTCTCGTATCATGCCCAACAACGTAAGTCAACTCAACTCATCCGAATAAAAAAAAAGGAAGGCTCATCGAGTCGAGTCGACGAGATCCCGCTCATTTAGTTATCTATTTGTGGCCGTGGTGGTGGGTGGTCCATCGGTCGTCGTGGCGGAAGGATTCAATCCCGGCGCCTGCAACGCTTCAGGCAGCTTGAGCGGCGCTTGGGGTATCGACTCGAGTTTCTCCAGCTTCTCGCCTCTGATGACCTTTTCCATCTCCTCCCGTGTCAGGGTCTCGTACTCCATCAGTGCCTTGGTCAGGAGCTCCAGCTCGTGCCGCCTCTCGGTCAGGATCTTGGTTGCGCGAGCTCGGGCCTCCTCGACTAACCGACGCACTTCGGCCTCGATCTCCTGCTTCGTCTCGGAGGACAGGCGCTCGTAGTTGGTCGAGAGATCCACGTTTCCGAGTTTCTTCGAGTAACCGAATCGGGTGACCAGCGTGAAGGCGGTTTCGGTAGCCTGCTGAAGATCCTGTGAAAGAAGTCAGCGGATGATCATCATCTGCTAAGATAAGAGGGACGAGAGTTACGTACCGCTGAGATGCCACTCGTGACCTTGTCAGGTCCAAAGACCAGCTCTTCAGCGGCCTTACCGCCCATAGAGACATCGATATCAGCCAGATACTCTGTGTAGTTCCTCGAGACCATGTCCATCTCGGGCAGGAAGTGTGTCACACCCAGAGCCGCGCCTCGAGGAACGATCGTGATCTTGTAGAGAGGAGTCGCCGCCGGCGAGAAGTAGGCGACAAGAGCGTGACCGGCTTCGTGGTATGCAGTCAGAAGCTTGTCCTTTTCCTGGATGATGCGGCTACGCGCCTCCGCGCCCATGATGATCTTGTCCTTGGCCCAGTCGAAGTCCTTGGGGCCCACCTTGGTCTGCTTGTTTCTGCTGGCGTGGATGGCGGCCTGGTTGACAAGGTTCTCAAGGTCGGCTCCCGAGAAGCCCGGGGTGCCACGAGCAATCACAGCGACATCAACATCCGTGCTGACCTGAACGTTCTTCATGTGGTGCTTCAAAATCTCCATGCGGCCGCGCACGTCCGGGAGGCCAACGACAACTTTCCGGTCGAATCGACCTGGTCGCGTGAGGGCCTTGTCCAGAAGCTGTGGGTAGTTGGTCGCAGCAAGGATGATGACGCCGCTGGACTGAGAGAAGCCGTCGAGCTCCGTAAGAAGCTGGTTCAAGGTCTGTTTCACGTACGCCGCATCCCGTTCGTTCCTCTTGGCTCCGATGGCATCCAGTTCATCGATGAAGACGATCGAAGGCGCCTTGGCCCGAGCCTGCGCGAAAAGCTCGCGGACACGCTTGGCGCCAACGCCGACGTACACTTCATCGAACTCAGATCCGGACATGTAGAAGAACGGAACGCCAGCTTCTCCAGCAACAGCACGAGCGAGCAACGTCTTTCCCGTACCGGGAGGCCCGACCAACAGGACACCCTTTGGCAGCTTGCCACCAAGGGACGAGAATCGCTCCGGGTTCAGCAGAAATTCGACCAGCTCCTGCAGTTCTTCCTTGGCTTCGTCGCACCCGTGCACGTCGCTGAAACGGACCTTCTGGTGCTGAGGCTGCGCTTCGTTGTTCTGCGGGCCTCTCACGTTCTTCAGAACGCCCGTGGTCTCCACGAGTATCGTAACCAGAACGAGGGACATGTAGGTGAAGAAACCGAAGTAGAGGAGGAACTTGACCCATCGGAACACTGCACTTCCCAGCGATTCCTCGACGACCACATACAGAGGAGAGTCCTTGGCGCCCGTGCCGCTTTGCTTCGTTGCCATGCCGATCTGACCACCGTGGTTCCGCGCCGCGACAGCTTGACCTATGGCCTGCAACTGCTCAGGGCTAAGAGTCTGGTTCTGGCTGAGAGTCTGGTTCTGGCCCTGAACCTGCCCATTCGCCGGCAAAGCCACCGCGTTATCGGAGCCTCCTCCGACACGCTGCAGGGCCTTCATGTAGATGGCTTCCGACACTGCGTTGCTGGCAAAGCGCCCACTCCGATACCGTTCGACGACAATCGCAGGCATATTGGCACGAAGAAGAGCCTGGTAGAAGGCATTCTGGGCACTGGCACTGTTCGGGTTGTTGTTCGCGGTCTTCTCCTTCTGCGCGAGAATGCTTTGCGACGGTCCGCCAAACAAGAACCTTCGCTGCTGAAGGTTCGAAAGTCCATCGATCTTTGGTGTGGGGCGGAGGCGGTTGGAGTTGAAGGCCGAGAGGGTCGAGTAGTGGCGCGAAGGCTGCGAGGGAGTCTGCCGCACTCGTGCAAGTAACTGCGAGGTCCATAGGGTGTTCTGCCCTAGCGCTGCTATATGTTAGGATCGCTGCTTTTTTTGGCAGTCAAGAATCAAGGGAAAAGGTACATACCTCGATTGGGCGTCGAGCTCCATCGACCAGAGGCAATACCGGCTCTCAGAGAGTCAACCGAGACAGAGTCCAGACATTCCGGCAACGACGGATGCGACACCTAAGCCCGTCAGCATATGACCTCCAAGACAAATTGGGATAAACATACATTCGCAACTTCCTCCAGATGCCGTTCGGGGCCGTACAACCGCGATCTAGCCTTGGATCCGGAGGCGGGCAGTCGCTCAGAGTAGTTCCTCCACGGCGCAGCAAGGACGTTCGACATGGACGGCCAGAGATCCGAGGTGACAGCCGCCACGTTCTAAACACAGCCAAAAGTCAGTCAGAGTCACTTTAAGCACAGCCGAGGGGGCAAAAAAGGAATGATGCATACCGGCAAGCTGGCTGCTACCTGGGAGGCCATGATTGCCCGAAAACCGGCGGCACACGGCCGCGACAAAGCCCGAGAAAGACGACCAGACGGAGAAGGGGGGAAAAAGGGAAAGGACGAGAACTCTGCTCCGTATTGACTCAGTCCACAGGGAACCGCAGAGCCATCGCCCAGGTCGAGGGGTTGAGGCGGAGGTGAGATGCAGGTGCCGGGGCACGCTATATGTGATGGATGTTCTTGGTTCTCAGCGGACGCCGATGCGGCGAATTTCCTTGCCACACCCGCCCGCGTGCCCTGCCGTAGCCAGTCCCGGCCTGCCGGCGGCCGCTGCACGTGAAGTCACGTGATAGATGGTGGGACAAACCGCAGGGAAATCAACTCAATTGCCCGCAGCGGCGGCCGTGATTGAGCAGCGGCCATTGACGGCCTTGACATGCCATTGCCTGCTACCAGGCGGTTCAAACTGCAGAGGGACGAAAATAACATTGCCTATGTCCTGGATTCCTCGCCTAGAGTGACGATGATGCTGAATCCACGATACAACGGAAAGCAGCGGAGAGGACATATGGGGCAGGTGATTTGGCCAACATTTTCTGGCTAACCAATCCAGCTACTGGTAAAGCTGACATCCATCATATAGTCATGTCAGAAGAAAACATGCAAGGGAGCGAAAGACTTTGCGTGTATATTATTACTAAACATAAGCTTGGAAGAGGTATCTCAGTACCATGAGAAATCTTCTAATACCTCGTTTGTACAGTATAACCAGTGCCGTACACGGCAGATTTGATCTCTCCTGGAGTCACACTACGATTGTATGCAGCCTTGGACCTCAGGCTGATCCTCTCGATTACTATGTACGGATTAGTAGTGATCCGGTATCAAGGTAACTAAGCGCCAATCTTTCCCTAGTAGAGCTCCTGAGCTTCCATAAAAGGTTCTAGAAGCATGAAGGGAAAAGATCTGGAAATGGTGCATCACACAGGTCTTTATCGTGCATCTCTTATCTAAAGATTCTTCACCAAGAAGCTCATACTGATAGGATCGCGGCGATGTTACAGTATGATGCTCCTTCCTAGCTTGGAGTGATATTTACTTATTTTAATATTCAGAATTCCCTTTGTTGTTCTTGTATCATGGTACCAGCAGAATGTGCAGAATGTGGTAGAGCAAGAAGCGATGTGTTATCACTGATAATGATAGTGGCGTTGATTTAACTTGGAGCGGCCAGAGAGACCGCTAAGCTTAGGTGCACTGCTGGCTCCGGTCTTGGCACCATCCAACTCCAGATCCAGAGTGATAAATACTCGATCACTACCCACTACAATTACGACTACTCGTTATTGGACAGATGAAGCTGATATTCGAGGAATCTCGCCTCTCACGCTTTGGAGACACAGGCAACCTGTAAGTTGCCAGGAAATCCTCTCGGCCGAGTCTTTCCTGGCAGCATCCGCGCCCAGGATGCCAAGCAGGCTCATTTTTCTGATGGGAGCACCGACTCCTGGGAGTCTGAGCTGGGAGGAAGACGGGCTCTTGGACGCGCCCATCCCGCCCTTCACCGGCGAGAATGTCTCTGATGGAGGAAACTTTGCTGCATCTGATGCTCCCGCGGCTAAGTGGAGGCTCTTGCAGGATCAGCAGCTCTTCGGACCGACTTCTACTGAGGACGACCGACAAGAGCCGCTGTTTTTTACAACCAGGGACATTCTTGCAGCCTCTACGGAGCAGTCTGCCTTGACTGCGAGCGGCGACACGTCGGGTGCTGCCACCGAGGACGTCGCGCTCTCCCAATTCTACGATCACTCTTTCGCTGTCCATGAGACCTCCCGAGTGTCTCTGTCTGAGTCGACCTACCTGGACTCGACTCACGATGAGACCAGCGCCTGGACAGAAGACAGCACGGGGTATTCCTTCCAGAGCCAGCCGGATGATGACACTCGCGATGTTGGGGAAGCGCGCCCTCCCCCGATGCACGGGCGTCTGAGCGATCTGAAGGACATCCCCAACGCCGGATACCTGCGCTCCATCGCGCCCCAGACCATGACGGTCAACCTGGTCGTCGGCATCATCGCGGTGTACCCGCCGCGCCGCGTGACGACGCGGTGGAAGCGGGAGATGGACATCGTTGAGCTGGTCGTGGGCGACGAGACCAGGACCGGGTTCGGGTTGACTTTCTGGATTCCCCCCGGGGGCCGTGATAGATCTGAATCACCGGACCAGGACGCTCTGGGGAAGACCTTGGCTGGACTCCGGCCGCGGGATATCATCCTGCTCCGGACGGTCGGACTGAGCTCGTTCCGGGAGCGGGTGTACGGGCAGAGCCTGGCACGGGGCATGACCAAGGTCGACCTGCTGCACCGCCAGCCCGTCGACCGCAGCGACACCTGCGGGCTGTACTTGTCGCGGGCGCTCAACGCGGCGGGCAGGGACGAGAGTCCGCTGCTGGCGAAGACGCGCAGGGTGCGGGAATGGATCTGGCAGTTTGTCGGGGGCGGGCCGGAAGCAGCAGGCGGTGACGGTGGGCGGTCTCACGGCCACGCGAGGGCTCTGCCGCCGGACACGCAGGAGGATTAGATCGGCGGGCGGGCCAGCCACCTGGGGAAATGCGAGGAGCACGCCGTCGTCCGATCGTCGACGACCGCTCCGTGTGCAGACCGGGGCGTCACCGGGAGCCCTGTCGGTTTTCATCCACCGTTCATGATCCTTACCGTCATCGTTGCGTGATCGGATTCGGGGCAGGAGACGTGTCAGGCAGAGCCCCGTGACGCGAGGTCTCGTGTCCTATTTATTGCAGCAGGCGAGGGCGTGATTGGCGTGGCCGCGGACTGGGCGGAGGAAGGGGGCCTCGGAGCGTCGGCGCGGCGGGGGCCGGGCTGGCCGCGCTGCACGACAGACGGGCCTTGGCCTCTAGGGCCCACCGCGCCGCTGCGCCTGGCCCGCCCCCCTTTTGTGGCGTGCGATCCATCCCAACCCTTGGTAGCTGCGAGACCCCCCGGTGCTCAAAATCAGTGTCGACGCCAGCTGTTCTTTTCCCCCAGCTCCCGCGACGTCTCCTCCCCGTCACGCTTCTGCCGTCTCTCGTCCTGCTTGATTTCATCCTGCCATCATCTGGTCTCTCGTTACTCCCTCTCCCCGTCCCCTCGCTTAGCTCCCGCAGACGATCCGCGATCCCAGCTCCGTCCGATCTTGAGATCGACCACCGTCCATACCCACCACGGATCCTAATACTACATCGCAACCATGAAGGGTAGGCATCATCCGTTGGCCATGAGAGTCTCTCCTGTACGGCGGCTAACAGGTCGTGGTACAGCTCTGATTCTTGTCGGAGGGTTTGGCACCCGCCTGCGCCCTCTCGTAAGTTAACCCCAGCGATCGCGACGCTGGCATTCGCATGCCCCTGCCCCTTATCGACATGAGGAACCCAACATGGAAGCTGAGACATGGTCGCGCCGCTGCAGACTCTCACCCTCCCCAAGCCCCTCGTCGAGTTTGCCAACCGTCCCATGATCCTGCACCAGGTGGAGAGCTTGGCTGCGGCGGGCGTCACCGACATCGTGCTGGCCGTCAACTACCGTCCGGATGTCATGGTTTCGACCCTCAAGAAGGTACGTCCCTGGCAGACTCCTCGTCCGCGCGCCCAATTGCTGATGTCGCTGGGCTCCCAATTAGTATGAGGAGCAGTACAACGTGAAAATCGAGTTCTCCGTCGAGTCGGAGCCGCTGGGTACGGCGGGCCCCCTGAAGCTTGCGGAGAAGATCCTGGCCAAGGATGACTCGCCCTTCTTCGTTCTCAACTCCGACATCATCTGCGAGTACCCCTTCAAGGAGCTGGCAGAGTTCCACAAGAAGCACGGGGACGAGGGCACGATCGTGGTGACCAAGGTGGAGGAGCCATCCAAGTATGGTGTCGTCGTCCACAAGCCCAACCACCCCTCGCGCATCGACCGGTTCGTCGAGAAGCCGGTCGAGTTCGTCGGCAACCGCATCAATGCCGGCATCTATATCCTCAACCCCAGCGTCCTGAAGCGTATCGAGCTGCGCCCCACCTCGATCGAGCAGGAGACCTTCCCCGCGATGGTCAAGGATGGCCAGCTCCACTCGTTCGACCTCGAGGGTTTCTGGATGGACGTTGGACAGCCAAAGGACTTCCTCAGCGGCACCTGCCTTTACCTTTCTTCGCTTGCGAAGCGCAGCCCGGAGAAGCTTTCCAAGGAGCCGTATGTGTACGGCGGTAATGTCCTGGTCGACCCGTCCGCGAAGATCGGCCAGAACTGTCGCATCGGCCCCAACGTCGTCATCGGCCCGAATGTCGTCGTCGGCGATGGCGTTCGTCTCCAGCGTTGCGTCCTCCTGGAGAACAGCAAGGTCAAGGACCACGCTTGGGTCAAGTCCACCATCGTTGGATGGAACAGCACGGTCGGCAAATGGGCTCGTCTGGAGAACGTGACTGTCCTGGGTGACGATGTCACGATCGCGGATGAGGTCTATGTCAATGGAGGCTCCATCCTCCCGCACAAAAGCATCAAGGAGAACATTGACGGTAAGACTGTCCCTGTATATCCCGCAAGTTGCGATCTGATCTGGGTCTGACGCTGTTCTAGTTCCTGCGATTATTATGTAATCTCACGTCGATATGCCACCTAATCCCCATTTTCACGTATTTTACCTATTCGTTACCAAGCCAGCCAGATGCATGGAACGGTGTCCGGTTGGTGCGATTCTTTCTATGCTTGTTGGATTGAGGCTCTCATGACTTGCCGTGTCACGGCGAGGGTGCCTCGAATTCCGATCTAAGCTTTTTCTCGGCTCCCTTAGTACCCCCTATTCCGGTTTATTCCCCTTTTTATTCACCGTCGCGGCAAACCGCTCCAGTTACAGGCCCTGGCGGTGGGAGCGCACTAGCCCTTAAATTGCCGCCTTTCTAAAGACCTTTAGTACTTTTCTTTTTGTCTTTCCGTGGGCATTTCTCCCCTCTCTCGGTTAGGTTACAGGGGTATCTCCCGTGGATTCCTCGACTCTTGGTTTCCCCCCCCCCCCCCC
>Ga0207748_1000091_pt1 | contig 91816 bp, 82 predicted proteins | sample HigsolmetaGSP13D_FD_184841 | JGI IMG/M metagenome (GOLD analysis project Ga0207748, IMG submission 184841) | High solid enriched microbial communities from the Joint BioEnergy Institute, USA - SP1-3-D (SPAdes) | ecosystem: Engineered > Bioreactor > SSF (Solid state fermentation) > Aerobic >...
GCAATATCAAAAAGAAAATGGGATTCCAACTAGAACAGCCGCAATCTTAGAATTGTTGAGAAAAGGATTGGAAAAATAACTTTGGCTAAAGCCAACCGAAATTCATCTCCCACCTACTCATTGGTGCGATTCGCACCTTCACATTCCTTGAGGATGGGAGACTTCTTTCGGAAAGACGTTAAAAACAAAAGCCGCCCGCTCAAATAGGCAAAACACTCTGATGGTTTGTTCATTTTTGCATCAGATGCTAGAATAAAAAAAGAGAATGATAGTTTTATTTTTGCAAAGGTTTGGTATAAGTAACAGAGTTGCCGGTTTTTTGTATTCTTTTCTGAAGGCCTGCCTTCACTGTTTGCAAAAGGAGGAAAAGAAATGGAAACCAAATCGATTCACATCACGATTGATGGCCGGGATTATGAAGCCCGCCCCGGCGAGAAAATCATCGATGTGATCAACCGGAATGATATTTTTCATCCACAAATTTGCTATTACCCGGAAGTAGATCCGATCCAAACTTGCGACACGTGTATTGCGGAAGTGAACGGGGAACTGATGCGCACCTGTTCGACGGCGGCGGAGGACGGCATGGTGGTCCGCCTCAGCGATGACCGGTCGGAAGCAGCCCGGCATGAAGCGATGGACAGGATTCTCGCCAACCACCTTTTATACTGTACGGTGTGCGACAATAACAACGGCAACTGCATCGTCCACAATACAACGGAAAAAATGGGCATCGAACATCAGAAATATCCGTTCACGCCAAAAACGGACGCAAGCGGGGTCGACTATTCCAACCCGTTTTACCGGTACGACCCGAACCAGTGCATCGCATGCGGGAGATGCGTGGAAGCCTGCCAAAATCTGCAGGTGAACGAAACGCTTTCCATTGACTGGGAAGCAGAACGCCCGCGCGTCATTTGGGATAACGGCGTTCCGATCAACGAATCGTCATGCGTTTCCTGCGGGCATTGCGTCACCGTCTGCCCTTGCAATGCACTGATGGAAAAATCGATGCTCGGCGAGGCAGGCTATTTAACCGGGCTTGAAGAGGATCTGCTCGACCCGATGATTGATCTTGTGAAAAAAGTCGAACCGGGTTACGGCAGCATTTTTGCCATATCCGAAATCGAAGCTTCGATGCGCGAACAGCGCACGAAAAAAACGAAAACCGTTTGCACCTTCTGCGGTGTCGGCTGCACATTTGAAGTATGGACAAAGGGCCGGAAAATTTTAAAAATCGAACCGAAGCATGAAGGCCCGGTAAACGCCATCTCCACTTGCATCAAAGGAAAATTCGGCTGGGATTTTGTCAATTCCGATAAACGGCTGACAAAACCGCTTGTCCGCAAAGACGGTAAATTTGTAGAAACATCATGGGATGAAGCGCTCAGCGTGGTGGCAAGCCGGCTGAAAGAAATCCATTCGCAATACGGAAAAGATGCGGTCGGTTTTATTTCTTCTTCAAAAGTCACCAATGAAGAAAACTATTTAATGCAAAAGCTGGCGCGCCAGGTATTTGAAACCAACAATGTCGACAACTGTTCGCGCTATTGCCAGTCGCCAGCAACGGACGGCCTGCTCAGAACCGTTGGCATGGGCGGCGACAGCGGCACGATTAAAGATATTGCCTCAGCCGGTCTTGTCATAATTGTCGGCGCGAACCCGGCGGAAGCCCACCCGGTCCTTGCGACCCGCATCAAACGGGCCCATAAACTGCACGGCCAGAAACTGATTGTTGCCGATATGCGCAAAAACGAAATGGCAGAGCGCGCCGATCTTTTTATCCATCCGAACCAGGGCACAGACCAGGTATGGCTGATGGCGGTGACAAAATATATCATCGACCAGGGCTGGCATGACCAAAAATTCATCGAGGAAAAAGTGAACTTTTTCGATGAATTTAAAGAAACGCTTGAAAAATACACGCTCGACTACGCTGAAAAGATTACCGGCATCCCGAAGGAAACGCTGGTCCAAATCGCCGAAATGATCCATCAGGCAGACGGGACATGTATCCTCTGGGGCATGGGCGTCACGCAAAATACAGGCGGTTCCGATACGTCCGCCGCTATTTCCAATCTGCTCCTTGCCACCGGAAACTACGCGCGCCCGGGTACAGGCGCTTATCCGTTGCGCGGGCATAACAATGTGCAAGGCGCATGCGATATGGGCACGCTGCCGGGATGGCTGCCGGGCTACCAGCATGTGGAGGATGATGCGGCACGCGAAAAATTTGAAAAAGCGTACGGCGTCAAAATCAGCAACAAACCGGGGCTGAACAATATTGAAATGCTGCATGCGATTGCAGCCGGGCAGTTAAAAGCCATGTATATCATCGGCGAAGACATGGCGCTTGTCGACTCCGACGCCAACCATGTTAGCGAGGAACTTTCCAATCTTGACTTTCTTGTCGTCCAGGATGTCTTTTTCTCAAGGACGGCCCAATATGCGGATGTTGTTTTGCCTGCAGCCCCGTCGCTTGAAAAAGAAGGCACCTTTACAAACACGGAACGCCGTGTGCAACGGATGTACCAGGCACTCCCGGCTTTGGGCGAATCCAAACCGGACTGGTGGATTATCCAGGAAGTGGCAAAACGGCTCGGCGCAGACTGGCATTACAGCCACCCGGGCGAAATATTTGCCGAAATGGCCAGCCTGGCTCCGCTGTTTGCACAGGCGGACTACGACAAATTGGAAGGCTGGAACAGTTTCCTTTGGGGAAGCCTTGATGGCGCCAATACCCCGCTTCTTTACAAGGACGGCTTCCCGTTCCCGGACGGCAAAGCGCGGTTTGCCCTGACAGACTGGGTAAAACCGGCTGAATTTCCGGAACAATACGATTTGCATATTAATAACGGCCGGATGCTGGAACAGTTCCACGAAGGCAACCTGACCAATAAATCGGAAGGCATCGAATCAAAAGTCCCAGGCGTATTTGTTGAAGTGTCACCGGAGCTTGCAAAAGAACGCAATCTCGACACCGGAGACCTTGTCCGCGTCACTTCCCCGTTCGGATCGCTGAAACTGCATGTGCTGGTTACAGACCGCGTGCAGGGCAATGAGCTGTACTTGCCGATGCACTCGACAGAAAAGGAATCGGCGATCAACTTCTTAACCGGGCCGATTTACGATAAACGGCAAAGCACACCGGCGTTTAAACAAACGAAAGTGAAGATGGAACTGATCCAAAAAGGCGGGAAGCCGCCGCTGCCAAAAACAAACCACCGCGATAAGAAACGCAATCCTACACGCGGCGTGGAAGTCGAACGGAAATGGCAGCGCGAAGGCTATCAACCATTAACAGACGTACGCTAAGGGAGGGAAAAAAGGATGGCCGCTCCGATCACAGAGATTGTAAAACAGCAGCCGGCGGAAGAAGAAATCACCCGGCAAAAGCTCGAGGAATTGGAAAAACTGGTTGCCGATCATAAAGATGCGTTTGAAAATTTGATCCGCCTGATCGATGATTTCAATGATACCGGTGCACTGGAAGCCGCAAATGCAATGATTCTCGCAAAAAACGATATTTTAAAAATCGTCCTCGAGCAATTGTCCCGGGAACAGGTCGTCAACCTGATCAACATGCTGCTCGGCACGGCCGGCGTCTTTATGAAAGCCGACCACGACCTTATTATCCACTTGATGAACGGTGTATCATCAGGCTTTGATGAAGGCAAGCAATTCATTGGCTCGGAGGAAAAAGTGACATTGTTCGGGCTGCTGAAATCGTTGAGCGACCCGGACGTCAACCGGGCAGTCGGTTTCGCCATTTCCTTTTTGAAAGGCATGGGAAAAGCGCTCCAGGAACCGGTGCCGAAAAAAGAAGACGTGGATCATGAAACATTGGCAAATATTTAACGCCATTCAAAAAGGAAGCACGGAAATGCGTGCTTCCTTTTTCATTGAAAATATTTTTGATAAAGCGAACGGGCCTCTCTCTTATCTTTCGTCCCGTGAATGAGCATCCTCCCGTCCGGAAATAAAACCGTCCGGTGGCCTTCAAGCGCAGTGATCATTAAGTAGCCGTTATACTGCACGGCAGCACCGCCCGCTTTCATCTCCCGCGCCATGTTTTCAAGCTCGAACGTGCCCGGATGGCGGATTTGGACTGTATCCCGCCCGCACAATACATCGGCGGATGATTGGGATTGAAGGGCCGGATAGACCGGATGCCCTCCGCATGACGGGCAGTCCTTATTTTTCATTTTTCCTGCTTTGATAAAATGGTGTTCGCCCTGCCAAATATCAAACACGGCAACAGATGGGCGCGGCTTTTCCCCGGAAAGCAGCTTTAAAGCCTCTGTTGTCTCATAAGCCGCGGTCATTTGCACAGCCGGCGCGATAATGCCCGCTGTATCGCACGTCGCGTGGTAAGCGGGGAGATGGCCAATCAGGCAGCGGAGGCAAGGCGTTTCGTCGGGAATAATTGGAAACGAAACACCGCAGCTGCCAACGCAGGAGCCGTAAATCCACGGAATCCGGTATTTTTGCGCCAGGTCATTCACATAAAAGCGCGTCTCAAAATTATCGGTCCCGTCAATGATCACATCAACGCCTTCTTCCAAAACAGAAAGAAATTTCGGGTCAAATGCATCGATCACATGCGCCTCGATCCGGATGGTGCTGTTGATGGCTTCAAGCCGTTTTTTTGCGGCGATGGCTTTTGGCAAATGGGTGCGCGCATCTTCCTCACAATACAAATTTTGCCGCTGCAAATTCGATTCATCGACATAGTCACGATCCACAATCGTGATTTTTCCGGCGCCCGCCCGCGCCAAGCTTTCCGCAACAGCGGAGCCGAGCGCGCCGGCGCCAATGATCAGCACATGGCCTTTTGAAATGTTTTGCTGCCCGTTTTCAGCGATCGGGGCAAACAGCATTTGCCGGGAATACCGTTCCATGCTCATTCCTCCTGCCTGATATAATGCCCGCTTTTTCCGCCTGTTTTTTCGATCAGATAGGTCGGCCCGATGACCATGCCTTTGTCCAGTGCCTTGCACATATCATAAACGGCCAGCGCGCATACGGACGCCGCTGTCAAAGCTTCCATTTCCACGCCCGTTTGCCCTTTCGTTTTGGCCATCGCTTCGATATCAAGGCTGTACCCGTCTTCCCGTTCGTGCCAGCTGAACGAAATGTCAACGCCTGTTAAAGGCAAGGGGTGGCACATCGGAATGACATCCGCCGTTTTTTTTGCGCCCATAATGCCGGCTACCTGTGCGACGGCAAGCACGTCCCCTTTTTTGATTTTAAAGTTTGTAATCTGTTCATAGACTTCCTTTGACACGATCACACTGCTTTTTGCGCGCGCCGTCCTGGCGGTTTCCGGTTTTGCCGTTACATCGACCATTTTGGCGCGGCCCTGTTCGTTCATATGCGTCAAGTTTCCCATCTTTCAACCTCCGCTGACCGGCGGGATGAGGGCAACGGTATCGCCGCTATGGACCATTTCCTCATCGCGGGCAAATTCTTCGTTCACGGCCACCATAACTGCATCCTGCTGCAAAATCCCTTTTTCCGCAAGCGCCTGGCGCAGTTCGGCAACCGTCATTTTTTCGCAGTTGATGTCCATTTCAGAACGGCCGGCCTGTTCTTTTAAATGGGCAAATAACAATACTTTAATCATCGCTCAAACGCCTCCGGTGCCCCTGATTCATAGAAAACCGTTTCCTTTTGGTTGCCGACCCACATTTCGCCGTTTTCCCAATGTTCTTTTTTCCAGATCGGCACCATTTCTTTGATTCTTTCAATCGCGTACCGGTTTGCCCGGTAAGCCTCATCCCGGTGCGGGGCGGAAACCGCAATGGCAACCGCAATGTCGGAGATGCCGAGGCGCCCGGTCCGGTGCACGATCGCCGTTTTGGCTTCCGGGAACTGCTGCCGGATTTCGGCACCGATTTGTTCCAGCTTTTTCCGGGCCATCGGTTCGTATGCTTCATATTCCAGATACAATGTTTTCTTTCCTTTTGTCATTTCCCGGACAGTGCCGATAAAAGTGACAATGGCGCCTGCATTCCGGTCGGCAACAGCCTGGATCAGTTTGGAAACATCCACCGGTTCTTTTACAATTTCAAACATCTTTTCACCCCTTTAAAAACGCTTCAACCCATTCGACGCAGCTTTTCCGGTCAGAGAGTTTCATGCAGCCGGATAATGCCGGATTCAGGCTGAAGGCGGCCCGCACATTCGGCAGGCTGAGCAAATCCCTGTCTTGTTCATCACGCAGGCAGACCACTTTCGGATAAGGCGCGTATTTGTAGCCTTCTATCAGCAGCAAATCAAGCGGCAATGCCTCGTACCAGCCGATTAGCTGCTCCAGTGCGAGCCCTTGATCGGCACGAACGGCGAGGACAAACAAGCCGTCCCCTTCCACCCCGGCTGCCCGGGCACCCGCTTCAAAGTGCCGCGTGGAATCTTTGCCGGGAGCGAGCAACGGCTTCCCGCCATGGCCGTGGTGTTTCAGTGTTCCGACCCGGTATCCGTTATCCGCCAAAGCCCGTGTCCAAAGTTCGGCAAGGGCGGTTTTACCGCTGTCTTTGCGGCCTGCGATCTGTAATATTTTCATCCCAAAGAGGCGCCCCTTCCCCGTCTTCCAGCATCAGCACATCCACCATGGTCCCTTTTGTAAAACCGCGGGACCCGCCCGGCAGCACAATCAACGCATCCGCTTCTATTAAAGAGGAAACAATATTCGATTTGTCCCTTCTTACCGGAAGCGCGTGCAGCAGGCCTTCCTGATAAGAAAGTTTGGCGCGGACAAAACGGGTGAACGGGTTTGGTTTCGGGAAATCCTCCCCAAGTACAGCCTGCGTTTTTTTCAAATAAACATTTCGTTCGCCAAGCATCGTTTTTAAGTACGGGCGGACGAACAGTTCAAAACCGACGTAGCAGGCGGACGGATTGCCGGAGAGGCCGAAAAGGATTTTCCCGTCCAATTCGGCCGCCGATGTCACGCTCCCCGGGCGCATCGCCACTTTATTGAATAAAAGCGTTGCCCCCAGCTTTTCGTAGACTTTCGGAATATAGTCAAAATCGCCGACTGAAACACCGCCCGTTGTCATGACGATATCCGCTTCCTTCACCGCCTGCCTGACCGCTTCATATGTTTCCTCGAAATCATCTTTCACAAGCCGGTAAAAAACCGGTTCGCCCCCGGCGCGGATGATTTGCCCCCAGAGCATATAGGCATTGCTGTTACGGATTTTCCCTTTTTCGAGCGGTTCACCGACTTCAAGCAGTTCGGATCCCGTCGCAATCACAGCAGCTTTCGGTTTTTTTGTGACCGGTACTTCTGTCATCCCGAAAGTTGCAAGGGTCGCCATTACGCCCGGATTAACGATCGTGCCTTTCGGGACAAGCACTTCGCCTTTTTTCATATCTTCGCCAATGCCGACAATGTTCTCACCGGGCCGGACTTTCCGTTTTATCTGCACAAATGTTTTCCCATTTTGCACTACTTCTTTTGTGAGTTCCACCATAATCATGGCATCCGCCCCGTCCGGGATAGCGGCGCCGGTCATGATTTTCACGGCCTGATTCGGCTTTATCCCTTCATCCCATGTAAAACCTGCCCCGATTGTGGCGACAACTTCAAGGAGAACGGGGTGGTCCGCGCCCGCTTCAAGTGTGGATCCGGAAAAAATCGCATACCCGTCATACGGCGACCGTTTAAACCACGGCACGTCATGGGTTGCAGCCAAATCATCGGAAAGCACCCGGTTAAAACTGCTCTGAATCGGCACAAGCTCCTTTTCGCCTGCAAGCGGATGGGCCATCACTTTGCGGATGGCCTCCGCCACTTTGATTGGTTTTCTCATCAACATCACCGGCTTCTTTTTGTTGTAAAATATAATCTTCTTTTGTATTGATATTGGCAAACGCCTTTTCCTGCGCAAAATCGATAAATTTCAGGCGGCAGCGTTCAAAAAGCGCCCGCATGCTGAGGCGGCCTGTTTCAAGCTGCTCCCTTACTTTTTCTTTCACCCTGTTGTGAAAAACGGCAACGAGCGGCTGGATTCTCCCCTCTGCCCGGGCCACGATGGCGTCATATGCCGGATCGCGTTCTTGAAGCAGCCGGGCAACCGTTCTTTTTCCGATCCACGGCGTATCGCACGGCAACACAGCGTACCACCGGGCGTCCACTGCCATCATCGCCGAATAAATGCCGGCGAGCGGACCTTTTCCCCGGTATCGGGGGAGATCACAAATCACCGCAATCGGCCGGTTGCGCGGGATTTTTTCCGCAAGCTCGGGCCGCGCCACCACAACGATCGCGTCAGTTCCGGCGAGCGCATCCACGCTGCGTGCGACCATGGCTTTGCCGCCGATTTTCGCAAGCGATTTTTCGCCGCCGAACCGGCTCGACTTCCCGCCTGCCAGAACAATTCCGGCTGTATTCATTGCCGGCTGAGCTCCCAGACAATATGCTTTAATTCCGGCAAAATGAGTTTTTTCATGGCAAGGGACACGGCGTTGCTGGAGCCCGGCATTGAAAATACGGCTTTTTTCCCGATTGTGCCGGCAAGCGCTTTGCTGAGCATCGAGGCGCTTCCGATTTCTTCATAACTTAAATAGCGGAACAGCTCGCCAAAACCGGGCATTTCTTTATCGAGGAGCGGCCGGACCGATTCCACTGTAACATCCCTTTTCGTAAAGCCGGTGCCGCCGTTCAGCAAAATGGCATTGGTGGTTTCTTTCGTCTGTAAAACCGCCTGCCTGATTTCGTCCGCTTCATCTTTAACGATGCTGTATTCCGCCGCTTCCATCCCTTCCTGTTTTAACAAATCTATCATCAGCCTGCCGCTTTTGTCTGTTTCTTCCGTCCGGGTATCGGAAACGGTGATCACTTTGCACAGCACCGGAAGATCGGCCTGTTGTTTATGTTCTTTCGTGCTCAATCCTTTACCCTCCAATATACGACATTTCGATCCGTTTTCCTCTAAAAGTCGGGTTTTTTCCCCGTTCTTGTGAGTAGCGGTCCGCCCGGTTCTGCCATATGCCTGCAATGCGGGCAGCCAGCACTTCATCGCTTGCCCCTTCCCTTATGGCGCCAAGCAGGTCCGTGCCTTGTGCGGCAAACAGGCAGGTGTATATTTTCCCGTCTGCCGACAGCCGCAAGCGCGTGCAGTCGCCGCAAAAAGGCTGGGATACGGATGAAATGAACCCGACTTCCGTATCCGTCCCTTTGTAACGGTATCGTTTGGCAACTTCCCCGTAATAATTTTCTTTCAACGGTTCAAGCGGCATTTCTTTTGAAATCATGTTGAGAATTTCTTTGCTGGTCACGACTTCATCCAGCTTCCATCCGTTCAGGGAGCCGACATCCATAAATTCGATAAAACGGAGGGAAATCCCTTTTTCCTTGAAATAGGCGGCCATCGGTACAATTTGCGAATCGTTCATCCCTTTTTTGACCACCATATTCACTTTGACTTTGATGCCCTGGCGGATGGCTTCCTCTATCCCTTCCAAAATTCTTGCCGGTTTTGCCCCGACGCCGTTGATGGCCGGAAAGATTTCCGGATCGAGGGCATCCAGGCTGACATTGATGCGCGAAAGGCCGGCCTTTTTTAACGGTGCGGCATATCGTTTCAACAGAAAGCCGTTCGTTGTCACCGATAAATCTTCAAGGCCGCTGATTTGATGGAGCATGGCCACAAGCTGATCGATGTCTTTCCGCAGCAAAGGCTCCCCGCCCGTCAGCCGGATTTTCCGGACGCCAAGGGATACAAAAAGTCTCGCAAGGCGCGTGATTTCTTCAAATGTCATGAGTTCGGACCGGTTCATAAAACAATATTTCTGGCCGTTATCGGCAGGCATGCAGTACGTGCAACGGAAATTGCAGCGGTCCGTTACCGAAATCCGCAAATCCAAAAGCGGCCGGTTCAGCTTATCGGTCAGCATGTTCTCCATCATCTCCGTTTTAAATTCTGTTTCTCTGTTAAAAATGCATTTGCCAAATGTTTGCAGGCGCCCGGCTGCCATTCTTAACCGCCAAAGTTCCCATGCCCGTCGTAAGGCGCACGCACTGGCCACGGTTTGTTATGCCGCGGGAACCCGGGCATCCTGCCGGGCGGCCCACCGCTTTCTTCGGTCCCCGGTTCTGCTTCCACGGTTCCGGGCATCTTGCCGGGCGCACACCGCTTTCTTTGTCCACGGTTGCCATGTTTGCCTGAAGCATGCCGCTTCTTTGAGAGGAATCCGGGCATTTTACCGGACGGCACGCCTTTTTCTTTGGTCCCCGGCTTTCATGTTCTGGTTCCGCACTTCCGGGCATCTTGCCGGGCGGCGTGTTTCAGCACTTCGTTTTTCGGGCCCGCCTGCAATACTTTCCCGTTTCTGTACAAAATGACATTGTCGCAAAGCAGATCGGCTTCTGCCATATTGTGGGTAACCAGTAAAACGGCCCCGTGAAAATGATCGTGAAGAAACGATAAAAATTCTTCCATCACAAGTTCCTTCGTGTCCGGGTCCAATGCGGAAAAAGGTTCATCCAAAAGCAGGCAGGAGGGCTCCGTGATGAGCGTCCTTGCAAGCGCCACACGCTGCTTTTGCCCGCCGGACAGTTCAGCAGGGTAGCGGTTTTCAAAACCTTCCATTTTGATTTTTTTCAAAAAAGCAGCCGTCTTCTCTTCTATTTCCTTTTTTGGCTGCCCTTTTAAACCAAATGCAAGATTTTGTTTTACCGTTAAATGCGGAAAAAGGGCGTAATGCTGGAACATATACCCCGTATGGCGGTGCCGCGTCTTGATATTCATATGCTTTTCTTTATCAAATAATATCCGGCCGTTTAGTTCAATCTTTCCTTCATCGGGCTTGTCGATCCCGGCAATGCACTCCAGCGTCAGGCTTTTGCCGCTTCCGGACGGTCCTAAAATGCCGGTGACGCCGGGACCCGCCTCAAACGCGATATCCAGCTCAAATTCCGGAAATGTTTTTTTGATGTTTACGCGAAGCATGCCTACTGCCACCCCTCCCCATCTTTTTTTCCATCCGCTTAATGCCGTACAGGACGGCCAGCGATAAAAACGTCATGATCGCAACGAGGAGCCCTGCCGTCCGTTCATCCCCGTTCATCAGGCAATTGTAAATGGCAATGGACATCGTTTCTGTTTTTCCCGGAATACTGCCGGCCACCATTAATGTTGCCCCGAAATCGCCAAGGGCGCGCGCAAATGCGAGCATGACGCCACTTGTAAGCCCCCGCCACGACAAAGGGATCATGACGGAAAAAAAGATATTCCATTCCGTTCGCCCCAAAAGGCGTGCAGCATGAAGGAGCGATTCATCAATACCGGCAAAAGCCGTGCGCGCCGACTGGATGAAAAATGGAATGGAGACGCACATTGCCGCAATGACCGCTCCTGTCTGCGTAAACACAATCGTCACGCCGAATTGTTGTTCAAGAAACCGGCCGAGCACACTTTGCCTTCCGAGAATGACGAGTAGATAGTAGCCGAGCACGGTCGGCGGCAGCACAATCGGAAGCGTCAGCAAAGCGTCTGCCACATCCGCCGCTTTTCCCTCCGACCGGCTTAATAGATAGGCTGCCAACAGTCCGGGGATAAGGGAAAAAACGGTTGAAAGCAATGCTACTTTAAAAGACAGATAAATGGGAAATAAATCGATCTGTCCCACTTGTTACTGCCCCGCAGACACTGCATAGCCGTATTTTTTCATCGTATTTTGTGCTTCTTTGCTGGCTAAGTATTGCACAAATTTCTTTGCGGCTGCCTGCTTTCTCGAGCTTTTCACAACCGCTGCCATCTGTTTCAGCGGATTGTACAGGCTGCTTGAAATGTTGGAAATATCCAGCTTTTCACCTTGCGCAAGCGAGAGGGAAACGATGCCAGCTTCTGTATTCCCCGATTTCACGTACGTCAGGGTATCTGCAATATTTTTGGCGTAAACCAATTTTGGTTTCACTTTATCCCAAATCCCCGCTTTTTGAAGCGCCTGTTTTGCCGCCAATCCGTATGGCGCAGTTTCCGGGTTGGCAATGGCGATTTTCTTCACCTCAGGGCGGGTTAAATCTTTAAGGCTGTGGATGGAAAGATGGCTGCTTTGTTTAGCAGCAATCCCGATTTTCCCGTATGCGTAGACGGTTTTCGTGCCGGGAACAAGCATGTTTTTATCCGCCAACTGGTTGACATAATCCGCGTTCGCCGCCGCAAACACATCATACGGCGCACCATTTTCAATTTGCTGCTCCAGTTCGCCCGATGCGGCAAAAACAAGTTTCACCTTGATACCGGTCTTTTTTTCAAACTGTTTGTTGATTTGCTGGAAAGATTTTGTCAAATCTGAAGCTGCCGCTACACTGATTTCTGTTTGTTTGGATTGCTTTTTGGCGGAGCCGGATGCACTCCCTTGTGCAGAACAGCCCGCAAGTAGGAAAAGGCAAAGCAATACCATACCGAACCTTTTCATATCAAACACCAACCTTACACTTTTATAAAAGGATATGTTTTTATGATAGCCGAATATTTTTTCTTTCTCAATTTTTTCACTTACCCGGGGACTTTTCCACTGTTTTCTATCACTGAAACCTTTAGACAGAAAAACCGGGCAGCACTAAAGCTGTCCGGTTGCTTACTCAATCTTCCATTGTCGAAAGGTCGCCGGTTGGCAGGTCCAGTTCCCAGGCTTTCAGGACGCGGCGCATGATTTTCCCGCTCCGGGTTTTCGGCAGTTTTTCGCAAAACTCGATTTCCCGTGGCGCGGCATGGGCGGCCAGCCCTTTTTTCACAAATTGACGGATCTCTTCCTTCAGCTCATCTGACGGTTCGTATCCGTCCCTTAAAGCGATAAAGGCTTTAATGATTTCACCGCGGACCGGATCCGGCTTGCCGATGACGCCGGCTTCCGCAACGGCCGGATGTTCGATCAGTTTGCTTTCCACTTCAAACGGCCCGACCCGCTCACCGGACGTCATGATAACATCGTCCACGCGGCCCTGGAACCAGAAATAGCCGTCCTCATCCATATAAGCCGAGTCACCGGAAACGTACCAGCCGTTCGGGAAAAAGTAAGATTCATATTTTTGCGGGTTGTTCCAGATGGCGCGCATCATGGAAGGCCAGCCTTTTTTAATGGCGAGATTGCCCATCCGGTTCGGCGGAAGCGGGTTCCCCTGGTCATCAACAATGGCCGCTTCAATGCCAGGAAGCGGTTTCCCCATCGATCCCGGTTTGATATCCATGCAAGGATAGTTGCAGATCAGCTGTGCGCCGGTTTCCGTCATCCACCATGTATCATGGATGCGGAGCCCGAATACTTCATTGCCCCAGCGGATCACTTCCGGATTCAGCGGTTCACCGACACTTAAAATATGGCGCAATGTCGAGAGGTCATATTGGTTAATGATTTCATTGCCGGCCCCCATCAGCATCCGGAACGAAGTCGGGGCGCTGTACCAAACGGTGACGCCGAACCGTTCAATCGTATTGTACCACGCTGCCGGGCTGAAGCGGCCGCCGACAACGACGTTTGTTGCGCCGTTTAACCATGGCGCAAACACGCCGTAAGAGGTTCCCGTTACCCATCCCGGGTCTGCCGTGCACCAGTAAATATCGTCTTCTTTTAAATCAAGCACCCATTTTCCCGTCTGGTAATGCTGGATCATGGCATTGTGGACATGGAGGACGCCTTTTGGCTTTCCGGTCGAACCGGACGTATAGTGGAGGATCAGCCCGTCTTCCCGGTCAACCCATTCGATTTCCAGTTTATCGGAAGCTGCGTTAAAATATTTCAGATAGTCTGCGTACTTTCCTTCTTCTTTGACATTTTCCCCGACAACAAAAATGGTTTCCAATGCCGGAAGTTGATCAGCCGGGACGCGCCCGACAAGGTCAGGGGTTGTCACAAGCACTTTCGCTTCACTGTCTTCAAGGCGGTCTTTTACGGCCCCTTCCATAAACGCTTCAAACAGCGGACCGACAATGGCGCCGAGCTTGATGGCGCCAAGCATGGCAAAATACAGTTCCGGCGAGCGCGGCATAAAGATGAAAACACGGTCACCTTTTTTGACGCCTGCTTTTTCTTTTAAAACATTTGCCGCCTTGTTTGTCAGCCTTTTCATTTCATAGTAAGTATATTTCTCGTTGCGTGAATCACTTAAATACATGAGCGCTACTTTATTTTTGCGGGAGCTTTCGGCGTGTTTGTCAATGGCTTCATACGCCAGATTGACACGCCCAGTTTCATACCATGAAAAATTTTTCTCGGCGTCTTTCCAGCTGAACGTTTTGCGGGCTTCTTCATAGTTTTTCAGATTGAAATCCCCTTGTACGGTTGGTAACGCTTCCAGTTGCATGTAATGTCCCCCTTTGTTTAGATTCACATATTTATTATATATGAAAACTGTTTTATTCACAATTTAAAACTTCTTTCCGCAAATGCCACCATTGTGAACAATTCTGGAATTTCCCTCTTTCCATATTGTTTTTGTTCTGTAAACATGAGATGATGAAATTGTGAAATGAACGGTCATTCATCATACGTTTTTCTTTTGATTTGTTCAAGGGATGGTGGAAAAATGGAACATAAGAAAACATACTACTCTATCGAATTGCCTACAAAAGCAGGGCCACTTGTGATTGAAGGGCCGGTTCCGGGGAAAAGGCTTGCGGAAATGGCATTCCATGAAGACTTAAAAGCTTTCCGCCCCGCGCCGAAACAGCATGCTGCCCTGATTGAAATTGCCGACCTGCCGGAGGGAAGGATCATTCTGGCACGCAGCGGCAATACAGTCGTCGGCTATGTCACGTTTCTTTTCCCGGACCCGCTCGAACGCTGGTCAGAGGGCCATATGGACAATCTTCTCGAACTTGGCGCGATCGAAGTCATTCCGAAATACCGGGGATGCGCTGTCGGCAAGCATTTGCTGAAAGTCTCCATGATGGACGACGCGATGGAAGATTATATTATTATCACAACCGAATATTACTGGCACTGGGATATGAAAGGGACCGGCCTGAACGTGTGGGAATACCGGAAGATGATGGAAAAAATGATGGCAGCAGGCGGATTGAAATGGTTCGCAACGGATGATCCCGAAATTTGTTCACATCCGGCAAACTGCCTGATGGTGCGGATCGGAAAAAGAGTCGGCCAGGAATCAATTGAAAAATTTGACCGGATCCGCTTTAAAAACCGGTATATGTACTAAAACTTCGGCAAAAAGGGGATGGGTAAAGATGATTGTGGAAGAAATCATGCAAAAAGACGTCAAGACGCTGTCACCCCGGCATACCGTACAAGACGCGCTAAAATTGATGCAGAAGGAGCAGATCCGCCATATCCCGCTACTCGATCAAAGCGGCAAACTGTGCGGCGTCGTCACCGAACGGGACATCAAGGAAGTGGCGCCCAATCCGTTTTTCCCAGGCGAGCAGCTGGAAAAACTTTCGCTGCCGCTTGAAAAAATTATGAAAACGGACCTTTTGACAGGGCATCCGCTCGATTTTATCGATGACATTGCCGCGCTCATGAATGACAACCGGATCGGCTGCCTGCCGATTCTTGAAAACGGGCAGCTGGTCGGAATTGTGACAGGGACCGATCTGCTTCAGACTTTTGTAGATCTGACCGGCGCAGGACATCCGAGTTCGCAGATTGAAATCCGCGCCCACAACCGGACCGGCATCCTGCGCGATATCACCGAAATCATATACGAACATCATCTGAATATTTTAAGTGTGCTGATTTACCCCGACCGTAAAAATGAGGAAAACCGTGTGCTCGTGTTCCGTGTCAGCACGATGAACCCGGTGTCCCTCATTACGCATTTGAAGGAGGCCGGCTATGAAGTACTCTGGCCAAATATGCCGGGGATGCCGCGATGAAAGATGCTGTTTTCGTCTATTCCACCGATTTGCTGGCTTATCGTTTCCGCGATGACCACCCGTTTAACCAGATGCGGCTCCAATTGGTTAAAGAACTGCTCGAAGCGATCGGGGCTTTGAGTGGGGAGGATATTGTCAAACCACGGAAAGCTACTGATGAGGAACTGTTGCTCATCCATGACCCGTCATATGTGGAAGCCGTAAAACTGGCCGGGCATGGAAAACTTGATCCGGTCAAAGCAGAGAATTACGGGCTCGGGACAGAAGACACCCCTGTTTTCCCGAATATGCACGAAGCGAGCGCTTTAATCGCCGGCGGTACATTGCAGGCAGCCGAAGAAGTGATGTCGGGGAGGGCGCGGCATGCTCTGCACCTTGGCGGCGGGCTGCATCACGGATTCCGCGGCAAAGCTTCTGGATTTTGCATCTACAACGATACGGCAATTGCCATTAAATATTTGCGCAAACAATACGGCGCGCGCGTTCTTTATGTGGACACGGATGCCCACCACGGTGACGGCGTGCAGTGGGCTTTTTACGATGATGAAAATGTTTGTACGTTTTCCATCCACGAAACGGGCCGTTACCTTTTCCCTGGCACCGGCAATGTTAACGAATGGGGAACGGGAAAAGGATATGGCTATTCTTTCAATATTCCTTTGGATGCGTTTACAGAAGACGAATCATGGCTGGAATGTTATGCAAAAGCATTGGAAGAAATCGCAGCATACTTCAAGCCGGATGTACTGGTCACGCAAAACGGGGCGGATGCCCATTATTATGACCCGCTCACCCATTTGTCCGCGACGATGAACATTTACCGCGAAATTCCGAAACTGGCCCACAAAATGGCGCACGAATATTGTGAAGGCCGGTGGATTGCAACTGGCGGGGGCGGCTATGACATTTGGCGGGTCGTGCCGCGGGCCTGGTCGCTCATTTGGCTGGAAATGGCGGAAAGGGAAGGCGGAAGCGGAGAGATCCCTACTGCATGGCTTGAAAAATGGCAAAAAATCTCCCCCTACCCCCTGCCTGAAAGATGGGACGACCCGGTAGGTTTATACCGCCCGATCCCGCGCAAACCGGAAATTGAAGAAAAAAACCGGCTTGTGCTGAACCGGTTGCTGCAATTCATTAAACAGACAAAATAAAAAGCCGGCCCTGCCAGATCATTCTGGCAGCACCGGCCTTATTCATTCTATTCGTTTCAATGGTGAGCGTTACCGTTTACGCCCATGCTGCTTTTTTATTTTGTCGAATTCCGGTATTCCACACGGTGCGGCAGGATGACCTGGTTTTCCGTTACGGTTTCTTTGTTCATGTATTTCGTCAAAAGCCGCATTGAAACAGCACCGATATCATACAACGGCTGGACAACGGAAGTCAGCTGCGGGCGCACCATTTCAGCGAGACGCGTATTATCGGAAGAAACGACTTCCAGCTGTTCCGGAATGTTAACACCGGCATCAAGGGCGCCGTGGATTACGCCGAGTGCCATTTCATCGTTTCCGACAAACACGGCCGTAGGGGTCTTGTCCAATTCCTGAAGCCGTTGCCATGCTTCTATGCCGGAATCATATGTATAGTCCCCTTCCAGAACATAATCCTCATTGAATTCGATGCCCGCATTACGGAGCGCTTCTTTGTATCCTTCCAGGCGCAATTCGCGGTTGACCGCATCATGCAGCGGCCCGATTACCAATGCAATTTCCTTATGTCCCTTTTTGACAAATTCGCTGATCACTTCAATTGTCGCTTTTTTATAATCGATATTAACGGACGGAATTTTTCCCGTAGGTTCAATCGACCCGGCGAGTACGATCGGAACAGAAGATTTTTCAAATTCCTCAATATGCTCTTCCGTAATATTCCCGCTCATAAACACAATGCCGTCCACTTGTTTGCCGAGCATCGTGTTCAAAAGGCGCAGTTCCTTTTCCTTATTCTGGTCGGAATTGCTTAGAATAATATTGTATTTGTACATCGTTGCGATATCTTCAATCCCGCGGGCAAGTTCCGCATACAGCATATTCGACACATCCGGGATAATGACGCCTACGGTTGTCGTCTTTTTGCTGGCGAGGCCGCGTGCAACCGCATTCGGGCGATAGCCGAGCCGGTCGATCACTTCGAGCACTTTCTTCCTTGTTGTCGGTTTCACATTCGGGTTTCCGTTAACAACCCGCGACACCGTTGCCATGGAAACGTTGGCTTCACGGGCAACATCATAAATCGTAATATTCATCTTTCAATCACTCTCCAATATACAAGTCCTGTTCATAGTTTTCACCATTCAGCCTGTCTTAAACATAGAAATGTAAGGCTTTTTCCTCTGGTGTATCGTACAAAAAAATGCCCAAACACGATCGCGTTCGACACTTTTATCGGTTCATTAGACTTCTCATTATACCATATATGATAAGCCAGGCAAAAACTTCCTGCAAGGTTTGACACAAAATTGCCACATTCTTCACAAAGAATTTTAGGGGTAAAGACGACGTCTGGACGTTGGCGCCGCTTCTTTCGTGCCGTATGCAGCAACATGACAGCGGAATTTTGTCCAATTTGAGCTTTTGCTGGAATATTGCCCGCTTCCTTAGCCGTGGCTACCTGAACTTTGGATGGATTCCTTTACTTAGAGCGCGTCTACGTTAAGAAAGCAAGCTAATATGAAGACATTCCTTCACTTAGAACCCGTCTATGTTAAGAAGGCGCGAAAAACGATGGCATTCCTTTACCTAGAGACCGTCTACGTGAAGGAATTTCGCTTATTCAACAATCCCTAGTTTATCCGCCATTCGATGTTCTTGCGTTTAAAAATGATAGGACGACGCCACCACACGGCCGGAAAAATCCCCCACAAAGAAAAACCTTCTGCAAGGCAGAAGGCCGGATGCTGATCCTTATATTTTCGCCGGCAAAGCGGATTGGATTTCCTGATAAAATGCATCGAACTGTTTCAAATCCATTTGCTGAGCTGCGTCCGAAAGTGCGACTGCCGGATCCGGGTGCACTTCCGCCATGACACCGTCCGCTCCGATCGCAAACGCCGCTTTGGCAGCTGGAAGGAGCAAATCCCTTCTCCCTGTCGAATGGGTCACATCCACAAATACTGGCAAATGCGTTTCCTGTTTTAAAATCGGCACCGACGTAATATCGAGCGTATTGCGGGTCGCCCGTTCGTACGTCCGGATGCCCCGTTCGCAAAGTATAATCTGTCCGTTTCCTCTTGACATAATATATTCAGCGGCATTCATAAATTCTTCAATCGTTGCCGCGAGTCCGCGTTTTAAGAGAATCGGCTTTTGGATGGAACCTGCCGCTTTCAACAGCTCGAAATTCTGCATATTGCGCGCGCCGATTTGGATGACATCGAGGTAATCGACCGCTTTTTCGAGATCAGCAGGTGTCACGATTTCACTGATAACAGCGAGATCATATTCATCGGCAATCTGTTTTAAAATTTTCAGGCCTTCAAGTCCAAGCCCCTGAAAATCATACGGAGAGGTGCGCGGTTTGTAAGCGCCGCCGCGAAGCAGTTTCAGCCCCTTCGCTTTTACGGATGCCGCAACAGCCGCAACCTGGTCGTACGATTCAACCGAACACGGGCCGAATACAAAATACGGGTTGCCGTCGCCCACTTTTTCGCCTTTAATATCAACAATTGTATTTTCTGGCTGTTTCTTCCGCGAAACGAGCAATGCTTTCCGATGGTCATCTTCCTGCAGTTCAAGGGCCGCTTTAAAGATCTCTTTAAATAAATGTTCAATGGTAGACATTTCAAACGGGCCATCGTGATGTTCTTTAATGGCATTCAGCATTTCGCGTTCCCGGACTGGATCATAGCGGTTTACACCCTGAGCTTCTTTCAGTTTCCCGATTTCCTGGACGAGCTCACCCCGCTTGTTGATCAGCTCCAGCAGCTTTAAGTTTACTTCTTCAACTTCTTTCCGCAATTGTTCAAGCTCTCTGTTCCCCACGAACCTCTCATCCTCTCTGTCAATATCCTTATCTCATTTTGTTGCCGGCGTCTATTACCATAGAAGCTTACAAGTGATTAGCACTTATTATAATCGATTCTTTTTAAAAAGTCACGAAAAAATTCTTTATCGGATAAACGCTTTTATGTGCTAAAGCAATACCCGTCCTGTTATAGTTTTATATGTTTTTCTCGGAAAAAGGTTCCCTCTTTCTTTTCGTTTTGCCAGTCGCCATGTCCATCCTGATCGTAATTGATTATGTCGCGAAAAACTTCAATTCATATTATACCGCTCCATCTGAAAAAAACGCACAAAGAGCGGCTGTCGTTTGGCGCGTATCATCCGTCTTGTTCTGTTTTCCCGTCTGAAAAGCACAAAAAAAGCGGCTGATATGCCGCTTTTTTTGCGCTTACTCACCAACCGATGAGGAACTGCCTGAATTTGAACTTTGTTGATTCACATTTTCCATATCCGTTTGTGCTTTATCTTTTGCCTGCTGCGCGGTCTGAACGGCGCTGTCTTTCAGCTGGCTGCCTTTCTGCACGGCAAAATCGCGGACTTGTTTTGTTTTTTCAGCAGCCTGCGAAGCGAGCTGGGTCCCTTTTTCGGTCGCAAATTCGCGCCAGCCGTCTGTTTTTCCTTTAATGGTTTCCACCTGGCCGCTTAAGTCTTCCCGAAGTTCTTTCCCCGATTTCGGCGCCAGCATAAGCGCTACTGCAGCACCGACAACACCACCGACAATTGCACCAGTCAAAAAATCTTTCGTGGACATTTGTTCTTCAGACATGTAAATTCCTCCTTAAGTTTATGAATTTCTTACCCGTTGGAGCAGCCTTTCATCATTGCGGACCGGTTCTTCAAGAAGGTGTTTCGGGACAGGGTCTTTGGCATGGACAGGATGGGTTTCATTCGTGCCTGTGCCTGTACCTTTTTTACCCGACCATCTATCTTTTATTTCCTTCAGCGCAGCGCCCCATTGCACGGCCTGTGCAATTTTGTCCTGCCTTTTGCTGACGGCCGAAGCAATCGATGTTGTGACTTTACGCAGCGCCTGACTCAGTTGCTGGGCGGAAACACCGATATCTTCCACGGCATAGACGACACTGTTCAGCCTTTCCGATTTATGCTCGATGTCTTCAACCAACACATTCGTTTTTTCCAGTAATTTTGTTGATTCCTCTGTAATGCCGTGCATCTGCCCTTCAAGGCCCTTTACCGTATCCGACAAGTTGTCCAATGTTTTGCTTAATGATTTCAATGTCTTCGTCAGGGCGATGACCAGAATAAGGAATGCAACAGCAATCAGCGCCACGCTTAAATACAGGATGATTTTCATCTTTCGTTACCACCTCCATGTACAATAAAATTACCCCAAATCGCCTTCCTTAAACTATGGGGTTGAAATCTTTGCGGGTACCATCCTTATTTTCGCATAACGGCCGCCTTGTGCCAACAAAAATGGAAACATTTTCTGCTTGACAAATCTTATAACAAAAAAAGACATTGCCCGCCTGTTTTTCGGACAATGCCTTTGCCTTACCGGCTTACATGCTTTTGCAGCAATGCTTCGTATGCCTTTTGGTACTTTTGGATGTCCCCGGCACCCATAAAGAGAATGACACTGTTTTCAATGCCAAGAAGCGGGGACATGTCCTCTTCCTTGATAATTTGAGATCCGCTGACTTTTTCCTGCAAATCGTAAATAGAAAGCTTCCCGTGGTGTTCGCGCGCCGAGCCAAAAATATCGCACAGAAAAACCCGGTCTGCAAGGTTTAAGCTTTCCGCAAACTCTGTAAGAAATGCCTGCGTGCGGCTAAAAGTATGCGGCTGGAATACGGCGACAAGCTCTCTTTCCGGATATTTTTTCCGCGCGGCATCAATGGTTGCCTTGATCTCAGTCGGATGGTGGGCATAGTCATCAATGATGATTTGCGTGCCGATTTCTTTTTCCGTAAAGCGGCGTTTGACCCCGTGAAATGTTTTTAAATGCGTTTCAACCGCTTCTTTTTCGATGCCTTCGTATTGGCAGAGGGCGATGACCCCAAGCGCATTCAGCACGTTGTGGTTCCCGAAAGAGGGAATTTCGAACGTCCCATAAAAATTATTGCGGACCACCACATCGAATTTCGTTCCTTGCGGCTCCGTCACAATATTTCTTGCCTGAAAATCGTTGCCTTCTTCAAAGCCATAAAAAACAACCGGCACTTTCGCCTGGATTTTTTGCAGCTGCTCGTCGTCCCCGTAAGCGATGATGCCTTTTTTGACTTGCAGTGCCATTTCTTGAAAGGCGGAAAAGACATCGTCAATGTTCGCATAATAATCCGGATGGTCGAAGTCAATATTGGTCATAATCGCATAATCCGGATGGTAGGAAAGAAAGTGGCGCCGGTATTCACACGCCTCAAATACAAAATATTCCGCTCCCGGAACCCCTTTTCCCGTTCCGTCCCCGATCAAATAGGAAGTGGGCTTGATCTCATGCATGACATGGGCAAGCAGCCCGGTAGTCGATGTTTTACCGTGCGCGCCTGTTACAGCAACGCTCGTAAAATTTTTCAAAAACTCACCGAGAAATTTATGGTAACGGATCACAGGAATACCGCGTTTCATCGCTTCATCAATTTCTTCGTGCGTATCGGGAAAAGCATTGCCGGCAATCACCGTCAGGCCGGGGTGAATATTTTCCCGGTTGAAAGGCAGGATCTTAATGCCAGCATCTTCTAATGCCTGCTGGGTAAAAAAGCGCTTTTCCACGTCAGACCCCTGCACTTCGTATCCGATGTCATGCAGGATCTGTGCCAGTGCGCTCATGCCCGATCCTTTAATCCCTACGAAATGGTATACAGTCATAATAGAACCTCCAACACTGTCTATATGTATGCAGTATATGATAAAAACCCGCCATGTGCGATAAGGCATGTTTCCATAGCAGCTATACAGGCTTTATGCGGCTGCCTTCATGCCCATCATAAAAAATTCATACTCCATCATTATATCATTTCCAGGCAGCCGTGAACATGAAAAAACGGAATTTTGCCCGCAGCCCGCCGGAAGCCGGAAAGGGCAGCGCACATCCGCATTCCGCATGCCCTTTTTCCTCTATCCTTGCCAAAACAGCTGCCGGCTATAAGGAAAAACGATCACTCTCTGCTTTCCGCTTCCTGCATTTGCATAAATTCGCTTTTCGTTATTAAAACATCCCGCGGCTTGCTTCCTTTCGCCCCGGAAATAATCCCCTGCTGCTCCATCATATCAATCAGACGGGCGGCCCGGTTATAGCCGATCCGAAAATTGCGCTGCAAAAGTGACGTGGACGCCCCGCCCTGGTGAATGACAAATTCGCAGGCGTCGGGAAAAAGCTCGTCTTCTTCTTCGCCCGTTTCCGTTTGTCTCAGCAATTCTTCAGGCTGGAACAAATATTCCGGCTCTGCAGTTTCCCTTACAGATGACACAACATCGTCGATTTCACGGTCGCTCACAAAAGTGCCCTGCAGCCGGACCGGTTTGGAAGTGCCGTTTTCCAAAAACAGCATGTCCCCTTTGCCTAGCAGTTTTTCCGCCCCACTCATATCAATAATGGTGCGCGAATCGACCTGTGAAGAGACGGAAAAAGCAATGCGCGTCGGGATATTGGCCTTGATTAAGCCGGTAATGACATCCACGCTCGGCCGCTGTGTCGCCAGAATCAGGTGAATCCCGCAGGCGCGCGCTTTTTGTGCAATCCGGCAGATGGCATCTTCGACATCCCCCGGTGAGGTCATCATTAAATCAGCGAGCTCATCGATGACAATGACAATATACGGCAGCTTTTCGGAAAACCTGCGGGTACGGACGGCCATTTCATTATAACGGTGAATATCGCGCACACTTTCATGGGCAAACAATTCATAACGCCTTTCCATTTCTTCAACCGCCCACTTTAATGCCGCTGTTGCCATTTTGACATCTGTAATGACAGGGCTGACGAGATGCGGAATTTGATTATATGGCGCAAGCTCCACCATTTTCGGGTCGATCAGGAGCAGTTTCAAATCCTGCGGCGCCGCTTTATACAGGAGCGAAACAAGCACCGAATTGATACAGACGCTTTTTCCCGATCCGGTGGCGCCTGCAATCAGCCCGTGCGGCATTTTTTGCAGGTCGGTTACAACCGGTTTCCCCGAAATATCCAGGCCCATCGCAACCGTCAACGGAGATTTGCTGTTTTGAAATACGGGATCACCGATGATCTCACGCAAACGGACAGGGCGGCTTTTCAAGTTCGGGATTTCAATGCCGACCGTATGCTTGCCCGGAATCGGCGCTTCGATCCTGATATCTTTCGCAGCGAGGCTTAATTTTAAGTCGTCGTTCAGATTGGTGATTTTATTGACTTTTACGCCCGGTTCAGGCTGGACTTCAAACCGGGTGACGGAAGGCCCCTGGCTTGCGTTTACCACTTTCGCGCGGACATTGAAATTTTCAAGTGCCTCATCCAGCGTATAGCTTTGTTCTTTGATCCACTCCTCATCCCGGGTCTGCTTCACCGGCGGCTCCAGCAACGAAAGCGACGGGAAAGAAAACGGTTTTTCACCGCTGTTTTCGGCCGGATTTTCTTGTTCCGGCCGGGGACCCGGGGCCTCTTTCTTTTCTGTGATCCTCCGGCGGTCCTGTTTCAGCATCAGCACGTTAAACGGCAGATGCTTTCGCGGGCGTCTTTCCGTTTTTGTTGCTTCGCCGGATGACGGAGAAGTGCCCGCCATCTCCGTATGCCGCTGTTCCGGTTCATTTCCTGCATTTTTTTCGGTTTTTTCCGAAGCATATGCCGAAGGGGTTCCCGGCTCATTTGCAAGGTCCGCCATGCTTGCCTCTTGAGAAACGGCGGCATCCTCTTTTGACAATTCACTTGCCGGATTGAATCCCAGTGTTCCTGCGTTTTGCTGGTCTGGTTCATTTACCAGGATGGCTTCGGTTTTTTCCGAAGCATATGCCGAGGAAGCTTTTTCCGGTTCACTTGCAATGGCCGCCGTACTTGCTTCCGGAGAAACAGCCGCTGCATCCTCTTTTGGCAGCACACTTGCCGAATCGGATCCCGGCGTTTTCGCTTTTAGCTGTTCCGATTCATCTGCCGGGTTTGTGCCGGGTTCTTCCGGAGAAATGGCCGTGGCATTCCCTTTTTCCGGTTCGTTTGCCGGATCGGTTTCGGCTTTTTCCGGTTCACTTGCCGAAGCAGCTTTCTCTGTTTCCGGCTCATCTGCCAGGCTTATGCCGGATTTCTCCAGCATGCCTGCTGCTAAAGATTCCGGCGTGCCCATGCTATGTTGTTCTGGCTCCATGTTCTCCAAAGCGGATGCCGGAGTCTCTTCCGATTTTGCCGGGTCACTTGCCGGGTCGGATCCCAGTGTTCCTGCGTTTTGCTGGTCTGGTTCGTTTACCTGGATGGCTTCGGCTTTTTCCGAAGTATATGACGAAGAGGTTTCCGGTTCATTTGCAAGGCCCGCCGTACTTGCTTCCAGAGAAATGGCCGCCGCATCCTCTTTTGGCAGTTCACTTACCGGGCCAGATTCCGGCATTTCCGCTTTCGGCTGTTCCGATTCATCAGACGGAATTGTGCCGGTTTTCTCAAGCTTGTATGTCGCTTCGGCTTCATCTGCCGCACCTGGTGAATCTTCGCCGCGCCCTGTTTCCGTTTGGACAGGTTCGCCCTTTTCCGCCTGATCCGCTGTTGCGCGCCCGGCTTGATCTGCCGGTAAATCCATTTTTTTCTCTTCGAACAATTGATCCGCCATGCCGTGTTCAGGTGTTGTCAGGTTCCGTTCGCCGTCCGTGCCCGGATTTTCTGCAAAATCAAGCAATTGCTGCAGTTTCGCCATATCCAAGAGACGGATATCCTTTTTGTAATGATCTTCCAGCTCGTATTCCAACACTGTTGTTTCTTCCTGCGCAGAATCATTTGTCGGCCGTTTAAATCCAAAGACCGGGGACGGGATATCCGTCGGCCGGAAAGGATGGCCTTTTTGCACTTTTTCGCTCCGTTCAGACTGTGGCTCGGGACGATGTTTTTTTGCCCGTGGCCGCTGCTTTTCCGGTTTTTCAGCCGTCTTCCGGCGCGCCCCTTCCTGATCCGGAATTACAGGAAAACGAAACTGTTTTTTCGGATAATGATAAGCCACACGGGTATCTATTTTGTCCGGGCGTGCCTGGTAAAGCCCGGGTTGTTCCGGGGCCTCTTCGTGCACGTTTTCATCCTTAAAATATTTTGCCATTTTTTTAATCCAGCTCAAATTCATCACTCTTTCCTTTGCTCATGCGTCCGAAGAGCCTTTCAAAAATTCTTCTCACCTTCCATTATACAAAGGAAACACATGTTTTTCGAGGGATTTTTTAACACAGGCATGCCGGCATAAAAAAATCGGGGTTAGGCACATTATGAGTGATACTATTTTTTTGAAGGAGGGAATGGATTGAAGATCGCAAAAGCATTGCTCGGCATCGGGCTTGCATCCGGGCTGTTGATGGGATGCGGAAACAATAACGGTGCTGGCGACAATAATGGCAACCGCAACAATGCACGGCCTGTACGCTATAACGACACAGCCGACAATAATGATGTGCGTTACAATAATGTCCGTTACAATACAGGAAGAACAAACGGCAATAATGGCGCTGATTTGACAAATAATACACGGGGTACACAAGGGATCAACAACGCCAATTTGACGAACAATAACGGCAACGGCAACAACAACAACAATAATAACAACAATAACGTCCGGGTGGCCAACCGTATTGCGCGCAGCATTGAGAATTTAAAAGAGGTAGCACAAGCGCGTGTCATCGCCACGAATGACAATGCTTATGTGGCTGTCTTACTGGAAAGGAACCAAAACAACGACAAACTTGACAAAAAACTGAAAAACAAAATTTCGAAAGTTGTCAAGCAAACCGATCCATCGATCAATGATGTGTACATTTCCGAAAATCCGGATTTCTTTGACCAGATGAGTGATTACGTCAATGACATCCGAAACGGCCGCCCGATTTCAGGATTTTTTAACCAGTTTAACGATATCATTCAGCGTGTCTTTCCGAACGGATCAAGATAAGCGAAAAAGGGCCGCATCCCGCGTGATGCAGCCCTTTTTTTGGCATCCGGCTTTTTATTCCGGCAGCGGAAATTCGCTTCCGACTTCGTATTGCCCGTCCAGCACAAGGATGCCTTTTTTCTGCGGTGCATTCGGGAGCCCGAGTTCACGCGCCGAGCAGATCATGCCGCTTGAAGCCACGCCGCGCAGCACGGCATCTTTGATGATCATCCCGTTCGGCATAACAGCGCCTGTTTTTGCAACCACAACTTTTTGCCCGGCTTCCACATTCGGCGCGCCGCAGACAATTTGCAATGTCTCAGCACCGGTGTCAACCTGGCAGATGCTTAAATGATCAGAATCCGGGTGCTTTTCCTTTTCTTTTACATACCCGACAACGAATTTCGGGGACAAGTCGGCGTCCAGTTTTTCATCGAACCCGTTTTCGGCGAGTATTCCGTTCAGCTTGTCGAGTAAAGCTTCCGTCAGTTTCACGGGGCCGCTTCCTTCAAACGCGCCGTACCGGGATGCTTCAAAAATATTGAACCCGGCTGTTTCTTTTGTCTTTTCATCATAAATGCGGGCAACCGTGCCTCTCTTTTCATAAGCGGCATGCTCCGCGTCTTTGATCATAACAATCAATGTATCGCCGATGCCTTCGCGGTTGTAAAAAACATTCATAAACGAAACGTACTCCTTTCAAGACTTCCGGTTTTTGCCCAAAATAAAGACCGGCTCCAATTCGCCGTCCTGATATAAAAATGAGAGGGCAGTAATCGGCACATGGCCGTTTGCAAAAAAATTCATCGCCATTTGCGCGATTATATCATAACCTGTTTCATTGCGGATGTCACCTATAATTAAAACATCCTGATGGGGAACAGCAAGAACCATTTCCCCTTCCGTTTTCTCGGACATTTCCTGCAATAACTTTTCATTTAAAATCCGGCTTGCATCATAGCCATCATTCGTGTTCAAGAAATAAAAATCATTCCCTGCGACAGTGTCTTTTTTCATTTTCGTGGAAAGCGACCGTAAATTAAACCGCGCCGTTTCCCGAATTTGTTCCGGGCTCCACTCTTCCCGCTCCAGCATTTGAAGATCGATCAACCGGTACGTATTCCCCAGATCAAGCGCGTAATAAATGCGCGTCTCGGCCGTGTGCGCATCGGTTAAAAACGGGATGCCTCCTGGAGCTTCTTCTGGAAAAGAAGTGGACCGGATCACAGGAAAAATACTTTTTTCCCGGCCATTAAGCGAATGGTTTTTCCCCATTACACCGAGCGCTGCTTCCGCATAATAGACAACTTCTTTAATCGCTTCTTCTTTTTGGGTAGCCCATTTGGCGGCAATCTCCGGCAGGGAAATATTGAGTCCCTGGTGTGTGTCTTCATTTTCGACCCGAAGTACATCTTTTTCACGGTCATAGGAAAAAATCCGTCCTTTTTTCTCCAGCCTTTTTTCCAGCTCCCGTCTTAATTGTTTCGTATCCATTTTCCGGTTGGCACCTCCTTTATCCCCCAGCTTAGGAAAAATCCCCCGTCCGCAAAGAGGGGGATTTCGGCCTGCTTTTTGTCTTTCCTGAAAATATGCGTATGCATTCGGATGGTGCCGCGTTCAATGCGGCTTGATCATCTATGATTCAGGCAAGGCTTTCGATAAATTTTTCGACTTCTTCTTTTGTTTTCCGGTCTTTGCTGACGAAACGGCCGATTTCCTTGCCGTCCCGGAATGCGACAAAACTCGGGATCCCGTATACATCAAGATCCGCACATAAATCCAAAAATTTATCGCGGTCAACATGGACAAAAGTATAATCGCTGTATGCTTTTTCAATTTCCGGCATAAACGGGTCTAAGAAGCGGCAGTCTGGACACCAGTCCGCTGAGAACAAAAAAATGTGTGTCCCGTTTTCTTTCAAGTTTTTAAAATCTTCCATTGATTGCAATTCTTGCATGGTTAAACCCTCCAGTTTCTGTGTCTTCTTTTTATTATACCGTAACGGCAGAGCTGTTTCATTTTTCACCACCCGGCTTTCCCGGTATAATGAAAATTGAGCAGTTTGCGGGAAATGGACTTTTTACATAAGGGGTAGACTTCATGACCATTTTAATTGTAGATGACCATAAAGTAAATTTATTTGTCATAGAAAAAACTTTAAAAAATGCCGGATATAATCAGTATGTATCTTTCACTTCGGCTAAAGGATTATTCGCTTATTTGCATCTTGGTGAGGAACACGCGCCAAAACCGCCTGCCGACTGCATTTTGATGGATATTATGATGCCCGAAATCGATGGTATTGAAGCGTACCGGATGCTGCAGCAGTCACAGCTTTTTCGTGATATTCCCGTCATTTTCCTGACTGCGCTTGATGATGCCCGGAAGCTGGCGGAAGCACTGAACGCCGGGGGAATCGATTATATTACTAAGCCGATCAACAAAGTCGAGCTGATCGCCCGCCTTAAAGTAGCACTGCGCCTGAAAGAAGAGAAAGAATGGCATGCGGAACAGGAAAGGCATTTAAAAGACGAGCTCGATCTTGCAATGCAGGTTCAGCGCACACTTTTGAGCGAACCGATAAAAGAAAACTGTCTTTCCATTACATCTTCGTACAAACCGGCTCATCAACTGGCCGGTGATCTTTATTACTGGTATAAAATGGATGATCACCGTTACAGCCTCATGCTGCTCGATGTGATGGGGCACGGGATTTCGGCATCGCTCGTCTGCATGTTTATTTCTTCCAAATTAAGGGATTTAATGCAAAGCAAGGCAGACCCTGAAACGGTGATGCAGAAATTAAACGAACTGATGCTTTACCTGAATAAAAATGGCGGGTTGCAGGATTATTTTACAGCCATCTACCTTGTGCTCGACTGTGCCAGCAAAACGATCGAATATGTGAATGCCGGCCACCCGCCCGCTTTTGCCCTCGTGGATGAAAAGGAAGTCGTGTCGCTTTCGGAAGGCGGATGTGCTGTCGGCTTCTTCCCGCAATTGAAAGTGGAAAAGCAGGTGCTCCGTTACCATGAGAGCCTGCAACTCCTTTTATTTACAGATGGCGTAATGGAAGCACTCGATTCGGACAGCCACGACGGCTTGAAAATCCTGCAGCAGCTCGCTTCATCCGTCTGGTCTCCGGAAAAGGCCACTTCCCCCTTGGATACCGTCCTTGCCAAAGAACTACAGGAACAACAGCCGGATGATATGTGTGTTGTGCTCGTGCAGGCAAAATAAGTGCTAGGGCTTACTAAGCGGGATATAGGGGTTGTCCGGCGAAAATACAGTAAAAAACGGCGAGATCGCAGTGTCTCGCCGTTTTTTAAATGGTTATGCTTTTTTTCGGTAAATTTTTTCTTCTCTGTCAAAAACCTCATACTTTCCTTCCGTATCAATTGTCCGCACGGTTTCTTTATGGCCGAGCCCTAAAAATCCCCGGTTCGTTAAACTTTCATCAAATAATCGCAAAACTTTTTTCTGAAGGTTTTGGTCAAAATAGATCATAACGTTCCGGCAAATAATCGCATGGAACTCATTAAACGAACCGTCCGTGACAAGATTGTGCTGGGCAAATACGATATTTTCCGCAAGGCTCTTATTGAAATAGGCATGCTGGGCATCGGCCGTGTAATAATAGGAAAATTCGCGTTTCCCACCTGCTTGGAAATAATTTTTCGTATACGTCTGCATTTTATGAAGCGAAAAGGCGCCGCTTTCCGCCTGGCGCAACACTCGTTCATTCATATCGGTTGCATAAATTCTCGTTTTTTCGCGTAGCCCCTCTTCGTCCAAAAGAATGGCCATCGAATAGGCTTCTTCACCCGAGGAGCAGCCTGCATGCCAGATCCGGATTTCCGGGTACTGCCTTAATTCCGGGACGACTTTTTCGCGAAAGGCGACAAAAAAGTCCGGATCCCGGAACATTTCTGTCACTTGAATGGACAAATCATTTAACAGCACTTCAAGGAATTCGGGTTCATGGATCACCCTTTCGATCAGTGCGCTGATGCTCGGGAGATTTTCGAGCCGCATCCGGTGCGTAACCCGTCTTTCAATGGAAGAACGGGCATACTGGCGGAAGTCGTAGCCAGATATCCGGTAAATGGCAAATAGCAGCATATCCAGTTCGAGCTTCCTGATGTCCTCATCCGTTAGTTGGTTTTTTTTCACGCTTTTTGCACTCCATCATTCTAAAGTTTGGGCTTGTTGAAATTGCGGAAATGGCATTCATTCCGCAACGGCCGCTAAAAAGCAACAAAATTTCCCGTGCTTCCTTTACTTGGAGCATGCCTATGTGAAGATAGCGGGCTAAATTTGCGGCCTTTTTTACAAAGAAATTCCTGTAACGAATTTTTTTCGGACTTCCCTGCGTGAAGAAAGCAAGCAAAATGTACAGCCTTCCTTCACCCCGTACCCCTCTCTCCGCTTTTTCACGGGCTTCCTTCCCTCAGCCTGCCTTTATTCTAGCGGCAGCCATACCCGCATGACAGATAACAGCTGGTCCATCTTCAGCGGTTTGCTGATGTAATCTGTTGCGCCGGCATCCAGACACTTTTGCCGGTCGCCTTTCATCGCTTTTGCTGTCAGAGCGATAATGGGCAAATCCGCAAATGCATCGTTCTTCCGAATTCTTTGCATCGTTTCATAACCGTCCATGCCCGGCATCATAATATCCATGAGGACGATGTCGACCTCTTTGTGAAGGTCCAGCATATCCAGGCATTCGAAACCGTTTTGCGACACAAGCACTTTCATGCCTTCTTTCGACAGCGCCTTTTTCAGTGCATAAATGTTCCGGTTGTCATCGTCACAAATCAGCACCGTTTTATTTCGGAGCGCCTGATCGGCTGATTCTTCTTCGCCCGGCTGCTGATCTTCTTCATGCAGCAATGCCGGCGCTGCTTCGCTTTCCGACGCTGGCACTTCTTCCGTAGCGGTCATCCCGTTCGGCAAGCTTGGAATATACAAAATGAAGGTGCTGCCCTTTCCGACAGTGCTGTCGAGACAGATTGTGCCGCCGAGCAAGCGGGCAAACTCACGGCAAATGGACAAACCGAGTCCCGTACCGCCGTATTTGCGGCCGGTCGCACCGTCCCCTTGCTGGAAGGCTTCGAAAATGAGATCCTGTTTCTTTTCCGGAATCCCGATCCCCGTGTCTTGCACAGCCACTTCCAGCCAAAAATCGGCGCCTTCCGTTTTCACGTATTTTCCGGCTGTTTCTGCGCTCACTTTGCGCATCCGGAACGTCACCGAACCATTTTCCGTAAATTTGACGGCATTTGAAAGCAGGTTTTTCACGATCTGTTGGAAACGCCGTTGGTCGGTATAAATCAAATCCGGCACATTATCATCGACATCAATCTTCAGTTCAAGTCCTTTTTGCTCTGCCAAATAAGCAAACTGGTTGCCGACATACACTGGCAATTCACGGGTGTTCGTCTCTTCAATGACAATTTCCATCTTGCCGGCTTCTACTTTGGACAAGTCAAGTATATCGTTAATTAAATTGAGCAAGTCACTGCCGGATGAATGGATCACACGGGCGAATTCTTTTTGTTCTTCGGTCAGATTGCCCTCTTCCGATTCATCCGCCAGCATTTCGGAAAGAAGCAGAATGCTGTTGAGCGGCGTCCGCAGTTCATGCGACATATTTGCAAGAAATTCAGATTTATACTGCGAGCTCTGGATAAGCTGCTCTGCTTTTTCTTCCAACTGATGCTTTGTTTTTTCCAGTTCCTGCGCTCTTTTTTCCGCTTCTTTCGTCCGTTCCTCAAGCTGTTCATTGATCATGCGCAATTCTTCAGACTGCGACTGCAATTCCTCCGACTGGGCTTGCAGTTCTTCCGATTGCGATTGCAACTCCTCCGACTGGGCCTGCAACTCTTCCGTCATCATTTGCGATTCTTTCAAAAGCCGCTCAACCTCCATTCTGCTCAGGACACTGTTGATTGCCATCCCGAGTGTATGGTTGATTTGCTTGATGAGCTCAAGCCGCGCCGGCGTGAACTCCTCCAGGCTTGCCAGTTCCAAAACCGCCAGTACTTCCTCTTCATAAATGACAGGCGCAATCAGAATGCTGCGCGGTTTCGCTTCACCCAAACCGGTCGAAATTAGCGAATAATTTTCGGGAACATCGGTAATGATCCGGCTCTATTTTTCTAACGCACACTGGCCGGCCAGCCCCTCCCCGTATGAAAATTTTTCGCGGCCCGGATTCCCGCGGTCTTCCGCATAAGCAGCAATTTTGACAAACTCGGCTTTTGTTTTTTCTCCTCTTTTCAAATAAAAGGCACCCATCGAGGCTGCCATAACCGGTACGGCTTTTTGAATAAACCGTTCCGCCAGCGTGTTGATATGGGTGATATTCTGATACATCGTCGCCATTTCGGCAAGCGTCGTCTGCATCCAGTTTCTTTCCGATATTTGTTCAATATAATTTTTTTCTTTCTGGCTTGCCTGCTCAAGCGATGCGGCCATCCGGTTAAAAGCTGCACCGATTTCCCCGATTTCATCCTCTGTCTTCACATCCACCCGCGGCAGTGACGTAAGGTCATCGTAATTGATATGCGTCATTACTTTGGAGATGTTGTTTAAGCTTTTCGCCGTTCCCGATACAATCCAGTAAGCAATAAACAGCATCACGGCAATCATCAGCCCGGAAGAAACCACAATCATCTGCAGCAAGTTTTTTTCCAGCTGGCTGGCATTTTTCATTGCTTTCGACATTAAGTTTTCCTGGAAATTTTTAAAATCGGTAATATATCCCGTTAAGCGGCTCCGTTTCGTTTGATAGTCGGAAATCACTCCGGACGGCACCGTTTTATTGTGCCTGGCGTCATTGATAATCGTTTCTTCCGTTTCCGTATAGGAAGCAAATTCATTTTGGAGCTTTGCCAAAATATCCTTTGCCTGGTTATGGTTTAATATATTGTCTAGCTGGTTCAGCCTTGATTCGATTTTTGCACGGTTATCCGTAATATTTTGAATAGCGGTTTCCGTGCCGCTTGCTTTTTCATCATTAATAATGGCCAAAAGTTCCCGGTCGGACTGCGAAAACAGCAGCTGGATCTCCGTTGCCATTTTTACTTTCACATAGCGGTCCTGCACGATTTCAGACATGTTTTTTTTCATATGATTCATGGAAACGAGCATGACCACAGCCGTAACAAGCATAAAAGCGAGGATCACGCCGAACCCTGCATATTGTTTTTTCTTAAAGCCCATGCTTTCTTCCCCCTGTTTTTCCATCTGCCGGATATATCGATACTTCTAAGACAAGTGATAAAGCCATTGAAGCTTATACTCTATTCCCGATTTTTCAACATATTATACCATCAATCTGTGACAAATTTGTTACATTTCGTAGCAGGAATCAAGTTTTTTTACAAGGCTAAAGGGGGGGAGAGGATGATGATGCGTATTTACCATCAAACCGCCCCGTTTTTACTTTTCCTAAAATCAAAAAAGGCCTTGCAACCGCAGGACGATGTATCCCTTGGTAACAGGCTCCCCAATCAAGCAATCGAGTTGATACGAATGAATTTTATGAATTTAAATGATAGATTTTCTATAGGTTTAGATTCATATTAAGACTCCTTATCTTGTAAATTGAGGTGATACATAATATTACGGTTGAAAGAAAAAATCCCGCTGCAAAAATAAATAACGACATTTTCAACCCCAAATACGAGCCAAGAACGCCTCCAATGACGCCCCCCAGTGGCATCGCTCCCCTTGTTATAAACCGATTACTTGCATTTACGCTACCTAAAATTTTTAATGGCGTAATAGCCTGTCTTAAACTGACCTGGCTTACAAAATAGAGCATGTTTCCAAATCCGGATAGCATCTGTCCTAAAGTAAGTAAGATTAAAGCGATGGTTTTAGAGTGAAAGTAGGGTGTAAAAACAACGATTCCCCCAACTCCGATTAAAACGGTAGCACCAATGATCGATATCCCAATACCCATCTTTTTTGAAATAAATTCAGAAAAGTAAGCCCCTATTATCCCTCCAATACTTCCTAACCCATAGATTAATCCAATTTGCGATGCGTGCATTCCAACATTCCTTACTATGTATAGTATGTAAATGGTTTCAAAAGCAGTTCTGCAAAAATTTAAAATAGCCGTAGATATGGAGATAGATAAAAGAATTCGGCTATTTATTAATACTTTTAGTCCCTTTAAAATTCTTTTAAATATATTTATGTTTTCTGTAACTGTCTCTCTCTTTTCATTCATTTTTATTTTCCACATAAAAAATAATGAAATAAAATAAGATATTGAATCGATCATGATAGAAATGGGAGCAGATAAAATATTGATTAAAAATCCTGCAATGCTTTGACCAAAAATTTGGGATAAAGAACGGCTAACTTCTAAATTCCTATTTGCTCTGTACAAATCTTCCCTTGAAACAATAATGGGAACAAAAGAAAGATAGGCAAGTTCAAACATCATGGAAAACGTAGCAGATAAAAAAACAACGATGTAAAAAACGTAAAAATTGAGGGCATTAAGAAAGGCAAAGATGGGAATAACTAAAAGACAAAGTCCAGTTAATAAATTTGTAACGAGCAATATCGAACGTTTATTACTTTGATCAATCCAAGCCCCGGCAATTAAACTAAATAAAAAAAATGGAATGGTTGCACAGGCTTGGAATAACCCCATTTCAAATGAATTAGCCTTTAATAAATAGACTGCAGTTAAAGGTAGTCCGACAATTGTAACTTGAGAACCAAACATCGAAACAGTTTGTCCTGACCAAAATAATAAGAAATTTTTATTTGATTTAACTAGCGAAGGTGAAGTATTCAATAGATAGCCCTCCTTAAAAGCTTATCTTTGAAAATTCTCGTATGTTGCTGGATTTTTAGTCCTGCTAAATGTTGAAGTGAATGAATTATTTAGATAAGAAATATCCCCAAATAGGCAACACTATTAAATCGAATACGAGTAAAAATAATAGTAAACTATCATATTTGTCATAATCATCCACTCGATTGTTTTGTAATTTTCTAATTATAAAGATTGTAAGAACCAATAGAATAATCCCCGTAATTACTTTAAAAAAGACTAATAAATCCATAGTTAAATCTCCTCTTTAAAGTAGGATACGAATCATCATATTCGCCAGAGATTCCCATTTTCCTTCTAATATCCACATCTTTTTTAACATTAAAAAGACTCAAATCACACAGTAGCGGGAAGTTAAACAATAATAAGCATTCCTGTAATCAAAGAAATTTGGTGTTTGCACAAAAAGAGCCCCCTGGTATGATAGGGTGTCCAAAGCTTCAGAGCAAAAACGGACTCTTAATCGATACCCAAGGGGGGACTCCCATGAATGATACGCTGCATCTTGATTCTTCAATCATTGACTTTATAACCATGCTTCTAAATATTCCGATGAAATGAAATATAGTTTTAATTTGAAGGACTCTTAACCAATAAGGCCATCTGGAACGATTAGCCATGAAAATCCCCTGTCTTTTGATTCACCGTTACATAGGGGTATTCACCGGTATTCACTTCTTTTACCCAAACTTCCCAATTACCGTTGCCAATATACTTATAGTGACTGGGCGTGACGTGATAACCTTTATATAATTCTTTCTCGAACGTTGTTACCCAGGCGCCGTTCGGCCGGTTTACAGCCTGATTGGTCTTATCGGTATTGGAATTGGAACTTGTGCCTTTGTTCGATGTTCCTTCATGATTCTTTGTTGTATTTTCCGATGCCGATGAATTTCCTGATGTTGGTTGGTCTGATTTTGAATTGTCAGACTGGTTTGATGCTGATGAGGAGCTGTTTTCTTCTACCTGACCTGCAGAACTTTTCTGATCATCACTTCCCGTTGTGGTTGAACCGGAAGCTGAATTATCTGCTTCATTCTTACTTGTGTCCCTTTTTTGTGCTTTATCTTTAGGCTGCGTGGAGGAGTTTGTTTCAGGATGACTTCGATCACTTGATACGTTTTGACTTTGATTGTGATGAAATATAAAGAACCCACCAATCACAATCAGAACAACAACCAATACGAGCAAACTAACTTTTTTCATTTCAATGCCTCCTCCCTTCCATATTAACACGCTTCTACAATTTTAAATCGCCAGTACTTGACCAGCAAAGATTTTCGTTACTGAATTTAAAAGCCTTGAGATATCTTTTGGATATTGAAATATTTACTTATTTTTCAACTCTTTTCTGATACAGAAACTGTCCCAAAAGCATCTTTGTAATATGGGTGAACATGTCGCCGCGCGTGACGAGTTCATTGGTGAAGACACCGATTGCGCCTTCTTTTTTGCGGACGTTTTCTTTTTTTGCATAGTTTTCCATTACAGGTCCGAGTTCTTCGCCTGCCCGCAAACGAACCGCGATTTCTTCCGGAAGCGGAATCCTTGCTCCGCCGGCGATGAAGGGTTCTTCTCCTTCCACGACAAGTGCACCCCAGTTGCAGAGAAACAAGCCATGCGGGGTTTCCACCACGCCACCTTCAAGACCAATACCAATATCCGCATTTTTTGCTGCCAGGACCGCCCTCGAGCGGTTAATGGCCCCTTGCAGCGTTTCTTCGTCGGAAAAAGGCTGTTCTTTTACGCCGGATGGCACACCTGCAGCCACAAATTCCATTTTCTGCCCGTCAAGCACTTCAAAGGCTTTCCGGACAGCCGACACTTTTGCCGGATTGGTCGAACCAATTGCAATCATCAAATTCTTTCACCTCTGTATTTCGGGCATTTTTGCCTCAGGAAAATCGAATATTTCTTTATTATTTACTGCGGATCGCATCAACGGTTGAACGGTCACAGGCCTGTACCAATTTCACGATCAAGGCCTTGGCTGCCGCATAGTCATCGACATGAAGGATCGCGGCATGCGTATGGATATAGCGGGCGCAAACCCCAATCACAGCACTCGGGATCCCTTCATTGGTAGTATGAACGCGGCCGGCATCTGTCCCGCCATTCGGGGCTACGAAATACTGGTAGCGGATATCATTGCTCTCGGCTGTGTCGAGAACAAACTCGCGCATGCCTTTATGTGTCACCATCGTCCGGTCGTAAATCCGCAGCAATGCGCCTTTTCCAAGCTGCCCGAATTGTTCTTTATCGCCGGACGCATCATTGGCGGGACTAGCATCCAGGGCAAAGAAAATATCCGGCTTAATCATATTGGCTGCTGTCTGTGCACCGCGCGTCCCGACTTCCTCCATAACCGTAGCGCCTGAATAAAGCGTGTTCGGAAGTTTTACACCCTGCAGTTCTTTTAACAATTCGATGGAGAGGCCGCAGCCGTAGCGGTTATCCCAAGCTTTAGCAAGAATTTTCTTTTGATTGGCCATTGGGGTGAACGGGCAAACCGGTAAGATGGGCTGGCCCGGGCGAATCCCGATTTTTTCAGCATCTTCACGGTCATCTGCGCCGATATCAATCAGCATATTTTTAATGTCCATTGGTTTGGATTTCTGATTTTCATCCAATAAATGTGGCGGAATTGAACCAACAACACCGATGACAGGTCCGTTATCCGTATAAATTTGTACGCGTTGAGCCAGCAGCACCTGGCTCCACCAGCCCCCTAGTGTTTGAAAGCGGATCATGCCATTTTCAGTGATGGATGTAACCATAAATCCAACTTCATCCATATGCCCTGCCACCATCACGGTTGGCCCGTCTTCCTGATCACGTCTTACGCCAAAGACGCTGCCGAGATGATCTTGTATGAGTTCATCTGAATATTTTTGAAGCTCCTGCTTCATAAACGCGCGGACGGCCGACTCGTTACCCGGTGCGCCTGGCAGTTCAGTCAGCGTTTTAAATAAATCGAGCGTTTCTTGTTCCATGCTTTTTACTCCTCGTTTCTGTATTTTTTTATCATACCGTATGTACAAGGTTTATTTTACATAATGGGTGGTTTTCTTGCCAGATTTTCACTTCATTTTGTACTTTTGTAATTGAATTCATTTTCGGTTACCGCCTTGAAAGTATATAATGAGGGGGAGCACCGATTTATTCTGATTAATTGCAGAGGAAAGGATAGGAGAAAGATGAATTGGAAAACTTTTATCGCCGGTATCGCTGTGGGTGCAGCCGCCGGGTATGCCGTCAATGAAACATTGCACCGTACTGTTAGCGTATCCGCCGAAACCGTTCTTGCAAAAGTTAAGAAAGCGTTTAAAGAAAACGGTCCGATTGATGGTTCCTGGATTCAAATGACAGAGGAAGATTATGAAAAGTACCCGTTTAAAACGAGGGTCTATAAGGGCGGGGTTTCGCTTACAAAAGACGGAGAGAAGAAGCAGTATGAGTTTATTGCCGACGCCAAAACCGGAACCGTCCTTGATGTCTATCCGATTTAACAGAAAAGCAGATCCGTTTTAAACCGGCTTGTGCCGGATGGTTGGAATCCTTTAAGGCTGGCTTCTCATGCCAGCTCTATCAGGATTTTGCTGAATGGTAACCGGCCCTGTTCCGGAGATCCCGGCTTAGAGCTGGCTTTTCTTGCCGGCTCTATGCGGGAAAGCAGGATAAGCTACTGCTATTTTTAAACTGGCACCGTTCGGAATATTTTATTGGAAAGCAGACGTGCCCTATGTGAAGGAAGGCCTTCATTTTTCAACGCTTTCTTAACATAGACAGGCTCTATGTGAAGGAAGGCCGTCAATTTTTCACGTTTCCTTAACGTAGACGGGTTCTATGTTAAGGAAGGCCGTCTTTTTTCCGCGCTTTCTTAACGTAGACGCCCTCTAGGTTAAGGAAGACCCTCAATTTTCCGCGCTTCCTTAACGTAGACGGGCTCTATGTGAAGAAAGACCTTCGTTTTTCCGTGCTTCCTTAACGTAGACGGGCTCTAGATTAAGAAAGCGCCTTGTTTTTGCTTGCTTTCTTAATGTAGACAGGATCTATGTAAAGAAAGGCCATCTTTTTTCCATGCTTCCTTAACGTAGACGCCCTCTATGTGAAGAAAGACCTTCGTTTTTCCGCGCTTCCTTAACATAGACGGGTTCTATGTTAAGAAAGGCCTTCGTTTTTCCATCCTTCCTTAATGTAGACGCACTCTATGTAAAGCAAGAGCCTCGTTTTTGCTTGCTTCCTTAACGTAAACGCCCTCTATGTAAAGAAAGGCCGTCTTTTTTCCGCGCTTCCTTAACGTAGACGGGCTCTAGATTAAGAAAGCGCCTTGTTTTTTCTTGCTTTCTTAATGTAGACAGGATCTATGTAAAGAAAGGCCATCTTTTTTCCGTGCTTCCTTAACGTAGACGCACTCTATGTAAAGCAAGAGCCTCGTTTTTGCTTGCTTCCTTAACGTAGACGCACTCTATGTAAAGAAAGGCCGTCTTTTTTCCGCGCTTCCTTAACGTAGACGCGCCCTATGTGAAGAAAGGCCATCTTTTTTCCGTGCTTCCTTAACGTAGACGCACTCCATGTAAATCTCGCGCTTCCTCACATTTTTAAGCCGGCTCTTTGCCGGAGGGTTGTTCATTTAACAGGACAGAGGTCCGTTTCAGTCTGAAATTTCAAAACGGCACCGCGCTTGATTTCGGTCGGTTTAGCAAGCCGCAGGGGTTTATGCCATGCAAAAATCGGCACGGATCTTTTCCCATACGCGGCAGTAAAAAACGGTGGACCTTTTGTTCACCGTTTTTTACCACTTTATACGGGCATTTTTTCACGTTCCACTTTTTCTATCATATTCCCGTCCGTATCCCACTTCAGCGCCCGGTAGACAGCGTCGTGGTAAAATACAAACCAGGCATTGTCCCGGATCGCCTCTTCAATCCATTTCTGTTTTTGAAAAATGGAAGTCATCGGGTAATCATCATAAGCCATCACCCAAAGCGGGTTGCGATGCGCGTGCGTCGGCAAAAGATCTGCCATATGGATCCATTTTTCGCCGCCGGACTCCGCCATGATAATCGCATGCCCGTCACTGTGCCCGCCTGTATGTACCATCCGGACTTTGCCTTCAATGGTAACCTCTTCTTTAAACGTTTGCACCTGATGCTGGATTGCTTCCCAGTTTTCCTTCCAATATGTGCTTTTTGAACGGATATTCGGGTGGCGCATTTCGTCCCATTCCGTTTCAGATACATAGATGGCCGCATTTGGGAATGAAGGGACATATCCATTTGTATCATCCGGCATGGTCAGGCCGCATGCATGGTCAAAATGCAAATGTGTCATCAGCACAATATCGATATCCTCACGTGTCAGCCCGAATACGCTTAATGAACGGTCGATCCGTGACTCCTCTGTGACGCCGTAATTCCGCTTCTGCTTGTCTGTCAGTTTTCCGTTGCCAATCCCGGACTCAATGAGAATGTTTTTCCCGTACAGCTGAAAAAAGATCGGGTCTGTCCGAAGTTCAATCTGGTTTTTTTCATTATATGGATATTTCCGCGACCAGAGCGGTTTCGGGACAACGCCAAACATGGCACCGCCATCCAGATGCGTGACGCCACCATCGAGCCAGTAAAGCGTCATTTCACCGACTGTTACATGTTCCATCATTTTCCCTCCTGTAATCGGTTTCACTTAATATTATTCGCCACCATTTCCCATTTTCCTGCCTGTGCCGCAATACAAAAAGGCGATCCTGCCTGTCCGCTTTGCCCTGTGGTTTTTCCCCCGCCAGTTCCGTAATGCAAAAAACTGAAAATGCTGTTCCTGTTTTTCCCAACCTGTTCCGCTTTGCAAAATCCCCAGCTGTTCCGACTTGAAAAAAAGGAAAATGCCACTCCCATTTTCTCTGCCTGCTTCGCTTTGCAAAAAACGAAAATATCGGTCCTGTTTCCCCATCCTGTTCCGCGTTGCAAAAAAATTGAAAATGCCGGTTCCCGTTTTTTCCTGTCTGTACCACAATGCAAAAAACTGAAAATGCCGTTCCCATTTTTTCCTGTCTGTTCCGCGTTGCAAAAAATCAAAATACCGTTCCTGTTTTTCCTGTCTATGCCACGTTGCAAAAAAAAGCGCCCGGCGCACTGCCATTATCCTTGCAGTGCGCCGGGCGCGTTAAGATATTTTGCCTCACAGCGGTAAATGCGCTGTCCTTGTGCGGAAAACTTTTCTTCATATTCCGTCATGACATTGCCGGAAAAATCACTGCGATGCAAATCAAGACTGATATTTTTTAACAGCAGGCCATATTCCGAAAAACTTTGCAGCGAGTATTCAAACAGGCCTTGGTTGTCCGTTTTTAAATGAATTTCCCCGCCATCCGCCAAAATGTCTTCATACAGCTGCAAAAAAGTACGGTATGTAAGCCGCCGTTTTTCATGGCGTTTTTTTGGCCACGGGTCGGAAAAATTCAAATAAATCCGTTCGACATCGCCTTTTGCAAAAAATTCCCGCAGCTTTGCACCGTCTGCATTTAACAATTTTACATTCGGGCGGTTCTTTTCAATCAGCTTATCGAGCGCAGACACGATCACGCTCGGCTGTTTTTCGATCCCGAGAAAATTGATTTCGGGATGCTGTTCCGCCATTTCGGAAATAAACCGGCCTTTCCCTGTTCCGATTTCAATATGGAGCGGGTTGCTGTTTCCAAACAGCGCCTGCCAATGGCCGCGCCATTTTTCCGGGTCCGGTACGACGAATTGCGGGTACTTTTTTAATTTTTCTTCCGCCCATGGCTTATTCCGTAATCTCATAAAAACACCCCAACTTATATTTTTTGGCAAAAGCCTGGCCTATCTGCATAAAAAAAGAGGCAGGTTAAACAATAGAGTATGTATGGAGGTACCGGCGCAAGACCTTCATGCACATGTCAACAGCTGCATATCTCTAGTGAAGGATGTGTTCCACTTGGCACTCAGCCATCGCGACCAGTTAACCTTATTAACGGATATTTTGTACGATCATCAAACAGACTGCTGCGGATCTGTTTCAGAATGTGAACAATTGGAAAGGCTGGTCAAATCATTGCTCGTCAATCCGGCTGTCGCAAATGATATGAAACAAACGCTGACAGATGTGTACAACTACAGCCAGGCGGGAAAATATGCCCAGCATTTGGACGACCATATTGAAGCCCACCAAAACAAGCTCGGGGAATGGGTTGACCAGCTGAACACCTATTTTTAAAGAATGAAGAGCGGCAAAAAGAAGAGGAACCATCACCCGGTTTCTCTTCTTTTTCGTTCGAAACCGGAACACTTTTTTCGCTACAAGCCCGCAACTGGCAGTTTCTCTAAAAAAGAAGGCCCGGGCAAACGCGGGATGCAGCCTTCTCTTATTTTTTCACGCCGCCATGCACGTTCTGCAAAAAATCAAGCCAGCGCTGCATTTCTTCGTACCGGCCTTTTTCTTTATGCCAGCAAATCATCACAATCGCTTGGTAAATGGTGTGCCATTTCATCCGGAGCGAAAGGCTTGCGGTCATTTTCGTACCGTATTGCAGCAACCACCTTTCCCAATTTTCGGGCGGAATGTAGGCGTACAGGAGCATGCCGATGTCCATCGCCGGATCGCCGATCAGCGGGCCGTCCCAATCGATCAGAAACAATTCATTTTCGTTTGATAAAAGCCAGTTGTTATGATTGATATCGCCGTGGCAGACGACACAATCCCCGTATGCAACGTTCGGCTGTTCGCGTTCGAGAAATTCAAGGGCATCCAGAACACCTGGTGCATCGGGCCATTCCCCTTTTGCGCCGGATTTGAGATCATGCAGCATGTTTTCAGGCTTCATCGATTCCAGCCCGAGCCTTTGCAGCATCGTTAAAAGCGGTTTTGAATCGTGAATTTTTTTCAGCATCTTGGCAACGCGTTCTTCTTCCATTTCGTAAGGCTTTAGTTCCCTGCCCTCCACCCACTGCTGGGCCGTGATGGTGTCGCCGTTTTCTAGCCTTTTCGTCCAGACAAGCTTCGGGACAATGCCTTCAGCGGATAACACGGCCAGAAACGGCGATGAATTCCGTTTTAAAAAGAGGGATTGTTCCTGGTATTTGGCATAGAAGGCTTCTCCTGTCGCCCCCCCTGCCGGCATGATCTCCCAGCCTTTTCCTAATATATCTTCCAACATGTTCACCTTCAAATTCAGTAAGTCAACCTCACACCGATGAAAAAACAGCGATATCCCTGTTATAAAGCCAGGAAAAGTAGGATTTGTAAAAAAGTAAAAATGCCATTCCATTTTACACAAAACATTGACGCGGATTCTTCCTGTTTGCTGAAAAATCCGCAGCTGCCGGTTTTTTCACTCGGCAAACGGAGACAAAAACAAAAAAAGACAGCTATTGGCAAGTATCATTCACAATAGCCACCTTTCAGTAAATTTTATCGCTTTTTGACTTTTTTCGTCAAGCGTAATTTTGGTTTAACCCGGGGCCGGATTTCCCAGAAATATTGAAATACCGGTAAGGCGGCTGTTTGTACCGAAAATTTTCCAATGTTTGCAGGAAAAATTCCCGCTCTATTCCCCGGCGCCGTCACGGGCAGCCTCGTTCGTTCCGGCACTTTTTTTGTCCAGGCATTCGTTAAGCAGCACTTGGGCCGACTTCAGTTGCATATATTTAAACGGTGAGCGCAAATTTCGCTGTTGCCGGAACCATTCGACATGCGGGCGTTTGTCAAGAATATGGAGGCCATCCGGCGCATCCGGCCATTGAATAAACCCGTTCCGGCAAATGAGCGCCCTTTCGACCGGAAAGGTGATATCATGCCGTTTCAGAATGCTGCGCACGATTTTTTCCGTCCGCGCGAGGGCAATGGCCGGATTTAAAATATTTTCTTCGTTCCCGGCTGTCCGCTTCTTCCAGAAACGGCCGTTCGACCCGAAAAAGACGGCATCCTTTTCTTTTTCCACAAAGGCAATACACCATACCGCCATTGGCGAAATCAAAAGATGTTCCATTTCCAAAACGGCTTTTTTGAATGAAAAAACCGGCCGGTACATCAATAAAAATGTATCCGGAAATCTTTGCAAAAAATATTTTAAGTCCGGGTCAAAATAAAGGACGGCTGGGATTTCGGACTGTTGCAGCAAAGTGGAACTGGCCCATTTCAGCTGGAACCGGAACAGCTGGTCGAGAAATAATTTTTTTAACTGGTCTTCCGTCTCCGGCAAAAAGGCAAGCTGCGGGGCAAAATCCAATTCCCCGGGTGGCGCGTGGAAAACCGGCGCGTCCGGCTCCTCTATTTCGGCCGTATCTTTTCTTTTTAACCAGTGTTTCATGCGGGAAAGGACCTGGCGCGATTCTTCCTGCGCAGGCGCTTCCTCTTCTTCCTCCGGCCCGTTTTCCCAGTTTTCCCGGAATTTTTCCCACTGTTGTTTTTTCAGCCGGATAAACTGGTTGGTGTAGCGGATTAAGTCTGTTTCATAACGTGATACAAAGTCTTGCATTTTTAATAACTGTCCCATTTTCCTTTTCCCTTACTTCAAATTCTGTGCATCAGCTAGCCTGAAAGACTGCACGATTTCGTATTTTGGCGTTTGATGGAGATTCGTCCGGTAGAGCACGATCCGGTCTGCCGAAAAAGGCACCGGTTCAGGCGAAAACGCATCCAGCATGCCGTCAGCAAAAGGTCTGTCACCGTCCCATTTCCGCGCCAGCGTCATATGCGGGTGAAACGGTCTTCGATCAAGTGAAAAACCTGCTTCAAGGCAGCAGCCGGCCACCATTGTCTCAAGATCAGAAAGCGGCGGTGATTCCTGTATGCCTGCAAAGAGTACACGCGGTTCGTCTTTTTTCCCAAAAGTACCGAAGTGGTCGAACACAAGCGGCAGCACGTGGAATGCACCGATTTGATCTGCAATCAGCCGGTTCGCTTTTTCCAATTGCGCCTCTTCTGCCGCTCCCAAAAAGGCAAGGGTAATATGAAGATCATCGCGGTGCACCCATCGCTTAAACGGCAGGCTCCCTTTCAAGCCGGCCGTTGCCTGCTGCAATTTTTGTTTGAACGCTTCCGGCAGCAAGACGGCATAAAAATAATGGTTTGCCATCGCTTTTTTCGCCCCTGTCCATCGTGGTTTTGTGTTTATTTTAACAAAAACTGCCCTGCAGGTATACTGTGCAAAATCTGGTTTCCGGCATTTCCGATGTTTTCATTTTTCCGAATAGGGTATATAAATATGTTAAGGGGGGAGAGCTGGAGTGAAGATTGGCGACCATGTCATGTACAAAGGTGAGAATTGTGAAATCGTATTTATTTACAAAAGCGGGTATTGTGAACTGAAGAAGCCATTTCTTCATCAAATTGTGCTTGCCCACATGTCGGAGCTTGAACCGGCAGGAGAAGAAGAAGCCAGGCTCCAAAAATAGCAAGGGGCATTCCTTTAACCGTTCCTCCGGCTAAAGGAATGCCCCTTCTTTTATTTTGGCGCGCCCGGCACCGCTGCCGAAAGAGCATGAATCTCCCTGTCAAAAGCTTGCTGCAGTTTTAACGTTATTGCGCCTGGTGTGCCGTCTGCAACGGGTTTACCGTCAATGTCCACAATCGGCATGATTTCGGATGTCGTGCTTGTCATCAAGACTTCATCCGCCGCGCGCAAATCCGCTACCGTAAACGGCTCTTCCCGGAAAGGAATGCCTTCTTTCCCGCAAATGCCAAAGACCACTTGTCTTGTAATCCCGTTTAAAATGAGGTTCGTTGCCGGATGTGTCAAGAGCACGCCGTCTTTTACGATAAATACATTCGACGACGAGCCTTCTGTCACTGTTTCGCCGCGGTGCTGGATTGCCTCATAAGCGCCGTTTTCCACAGCTTTTTGTTTGGCGAGCACATTGCCGAGCAGGTTCAGGCTTTTGATGTCGCAGCGCAGCCAGCGGATGTCTTCCGCAAGCACCGCTTTTACGCCTTTTCTCATTTTTTCAAGCGGCCGTTCCATTTCACTCGTGTATGCAACAAACGTCGTTTCGCTTGTTTCCGGAAAATGGTGTTTCCGCTTGGCAACGCCGCGCGTAAATTGCAAATAGACAATGCCTGTATCGAGGCGGTTTGCTGCAACCAGTGCTTCCAGTTGTGCCGTGAGCTGCTCCATTGTATACGGAATGTGGAGCGAAAGTTTTTCCGCGCTTTGATAGAGCCGCTTTAAATGCATTTCGCTTGTAAAAAGCCTGCCCCCGTATACGCGGACCACTTCGTAAATGCCATCCCCGAACTGATAACCACGGTCTTCAATATCAACGCTTGCTTCTCCCCTGTCGATCAGGGTGCCGTTTAAAACCAGTTTCTCCATGATGCAACCCCTTTGCCTTTTTTCATTTTATTGCGGCTTTCCCGCTCGTTCTTCTGCTTGCTTGCGGCCCGCCGGCATTGACGCAGCTAAAGTCACGCGTGCTTCCCGGCCAGTTCATAAATGGACTGTGCATAAATAGCCGTTGCTTTAAGCAAATCTTCCACATACATGTACTCATCTTTCTGGTGCATGACATCTTCGCGGCCCGGGAAAAGCGCCCCAAATGCCACACCTTTTTTAAGGGTACGTGCATATGTACCGCCGCCAATTGCCAACAGCTTCGCTTCCTCTCCGGTCTGCTCCTCATACACTTTCGCAAGCGTCGTAATCAGCGGGTCATTTTTGTCAACATAATGCGGTTTCTGATCGGAAAAATGATCAAAACGCAAGCCGTCTTCTTTTAATTTCGACACAATTTTTGTTTTTCCTGCTTCGAGATCGAAAGTAACGGGATAACGCATATTTAATCCTATGCGGCCGCCTTTTTCCTGATGATAGGACATGATCCCGATATTGATCGTCAATTCCCCTGAAACTTCATCTTTGTACCCGATGCCGAAATATTCACCGCGTGAACGGCCGAAGAACTGGTTGAGCGTTTTGATAAATTTTGCCCCGGCACGGTCAAGCGCCACATTATTTAAAAATTTTGCCAAATAAAGCCCCGCGCTTTTTCCGTTTTCCGGTTCCGCACCATGGGCCGAAACGCCTTCCAGTTTTAAAATCAAAACGCCGTCGTCCACAAAATCCTGCCCGCGAAGTCCGGTTTCCTTTTGAAAATCCTGGAATTTTTGCAAAAGTTCCGTCTGCTCGCCGTGCGTGACAATGCGTGCCTCCGCATAATCTGGCACCATATTGTAGCGGCGCCCCGATTCAAAAGAAAGCAGTTCCGCCTGCCCCGTATTTTCCGTTTTTTCCGGATCCTGGATGATGTCAAAATCGGCAATTCCTTTTTCCGCATAAATGATCGGGAAGTCGGCATCCGGCGAAAACCCGATGGCCGGCATTTCCTCGTTTGCAAAATAGGCGTCCATGCATCTCCAGTTGCTTTCTTCATCTGTGCCGACAATAAGGCGCACCCTTTTTTCAAGTGGCACCCCGAGTTCGTTTACAATTTTCATGCCGTAATAAGCCGCCATTGTCGGTCCTTTGTCGTCGCTTGAGCCACGCGCATAAATTTTCCCGTCTTTGATTGTGCCGCTGTACGGGTCAACTGTCCAGCCGTCCCCCTCCGGCACCACATCGACATGCCCGAGGATCCCGAGAATGTCTTCTCCTTCCCCCATTTCAAGGTGCCCGGCGAGATTTTGCACATTTTTCGTTTTGAACCCGTCTTTTTCACCGAGATCGAGCATATATTGGAGCGCCTCCCTGACGCCTTGCCCAAGTGGTGCTTCTTCTGTTGCATTTGCTTCATCGAGGACACTTCTGATCTGCAAAATCCCTTGAAGGTCGCGGATCAAATCCTCTTTCCTTTTTAATATTTCTTCCATCCAATGGATATCGGCCATTTTTGTCGCTCCTTTACGTTGTCATTCGTTCTTTATTTTACTTCTTTTTCCATTGATTATAAAATGAATTGATATTTTTTGCCGACCGGGGGATGAAAGACAAAAAGGGAGACGGGAAACAGCATATGGTCTTTCTTTGGAAGGATGAAGGACAAAACATAGGTCGGGAAGCGGCATATTGTCTTTCATCGGCATGATGAAGGACAAATCACGGGTCGGGAAGCGGCATATTGTCCTTCATAACTACGATGAAAGACAAATCACAGGCCGACAAACGGCGAATTGTCCTTCATAACCACGATGAAAGACAAAACATGGGCCGGCAAACGGCGAATTGTCCTTCATAACTATGATGAAGGACAAAACATGGGCCCGCAAACGGCGAATTGTCCTTCATAACTATGATGAAGGACAAATCACCTCCCAGCAAATAGCTAAATGTCTTTCATCGGCATGATGAAGGACAAAACGGATGCCGGGAAACAGCTAAATGTTCTTCATCAGGGTGATGAAAGACAGAACGTGATGCCGGGACCGTCGAAATGTCCTTCATCGGGCTGGTAAAGGCCATCCCCTCAGCCGAATAGCGGCAACCCAGGAAAAGGCCGGTAAAAAGAAAGCGCTACCAATAGTGGTTATAAACTTAACGGGCACAACATATGGTGTAAACAAGAGCTGATATATTTGTCAATTCAGGCAAAAAGATGTACAATATAATTGTCTGACATCTTAGAAAAAAATTTTAGAAAAAGGAGTTGTCCGAACGGCACGCATATTCCTGTAAGCTAAACATGTTGTAAAGCTGTTTGTCGTCTTTGTCTTTGGAAAAAAGATGAGGGAGTGGTATTTTGAAACCATCAACAGACCGTATGCTTACTCGTATTAAGTCAATTTATGTGTTTATTAAAGAGAAAGGGACTGTGACAACCCAGGAACTGGTAGATGAGTTCGGCATCACTCCTCGCACCATTCAAAGAGATTTGAATGTGCTGGCATACAACGACTTGGTCAAAAGCACACACAGGGGGATTTGGACAACAACAAGCAAAAAAGTTAAGATGTCATCTTAGAGAAAGAAACAAATTGTTTTTTTGGAAAGCGGCAGCGGAGACATGCAGTGCCGCTTTTGGCATGTTTAAGGGCCGTTTATCCCTGCCATTTACAACCTATTCCCGCAGGTTCAATACTCCTCACCTGCTCATCAGTTTCGCTTACCCTGCACCCAAATAGGCAACCCCTCCTTCAGGTGTTGACAACTAACCCGGAAAGTTTATCCACTAAAATGGAGTGCAGCCTTTTTCTCCCGCTTGCAATCTCTGCTCATACACGTTGAAATCTGACATAAGAAAACTATCCGGTTAAAGTGGTTCAACTTTTTACCCGCGATTTCAATCCCTGCTTTCACGCGTTAAACCCTGATACAGGTCAACTATCCGCTTAAGAGGGTTCAGCTTTTACTCTCGCTCACAATCCCGCTTTCACGCGTTGAACCCCACCGCCGGAAAACTATCCGCTAAAATGGGATCCAGCTTTTTTCTCCCGCTTACAACCCACGGCTAAACGGTTGAACAACCGAAAACGCCAGGAAGTTCGGCTTTTTACCGCCACTTGCAATCCCGTCAGCCATACACAACTTTATCCCGCATCTTGCCCGCAAGCCTTACATTGCGCTTCCTGTTGCACAAATCATCCCGTCTGCTTACCGCATATGCAACCTTGCCTTCACGCGTTGAATCCTTACGCCGAACAGCTTGTCCGCAAGTTTCGATTTCAGGCCAAGGTAGGCATAAACAACCGCACCGGCCGCGGCGCAAATCACAACAATCAGCAATGCCTGCCACCTTGAAGAAGGCGAAAGCACAAGTGTGAGCCCTTTATAAACAGCACCGACCACCGCCAGCATGACAGCATTAAAAATCAAAATCAGGATCGTGCGCCGGATCACCGTCCGATACGGATAGGCTGCGAAAATTTTGATCACAATAAAGCTGATCAGAATCGACGCTGTATACCCGATTGCCGTGGCGTAGACTGCGCCGAGAATCCCAAACATTTTGATCAGCGGGATATTCAGGCTTAATTTTAACAATAGCCCGACGAGCAAGCTTAAAATCGTCCAGCGCTGCTCATTGACCCCCTGCATGATCGCCGCTGTCACGGAATAAAGCGAGAACAAAATGGCAACCGGTGCATAATGCATCAGCACGCTGACCGAGACGGCGTTATCCGTATTATAAAAAATCGCAAAAATAGGCTTGGCCAAAAGCGACATCCCAAGCGCAGCCGGCACCGTAATAAAAAGCAGCACCTGTAATGTCTGGTCAACAGATCGGACGAGCATATCGCGCTCCCTTTTCGCGAAAGCTTCCGTAATCATCGGGACAAGTGTCATGGAAAAGGCGGTCGCTAGGGAGACCGGAATAATGACAAGCTTGTGCGACTGGAAATTCAATATCCCGAGCTGCGTCTGCCACATTTTCCCGAGCCCGACCGCTTCCATACCGCGCTTCACTGTCAGCTGATCAACCATCTGGTAAAGCGAATTGGCGATCCCGACAAATACAAACGGCAAGGCAGAAAGGATGATTTCTTTATACAACGTGGGAATCGAAACACGCATTGTGCCTTTGTCCTGTTCAAGCAGCCGGTCAAGATGCGGTTTTCGTTTGAACCAGTACCAAATGAGCACAAACAGGCTCGCCATCCCACCGACAAATGCGGCAAATGTCGCCGCGCTGATGGCAGACACGATGCTGCCGTGGAGCATATGTAAAATCACGTAAGCACCGATCAGCATAAATAAAATCCGGACAACCTGCTCCACAACCTGGGAAACAGCAGAAGGCCCCATTGACTGGTGCCCCTGGAAAAAACCGCGAATCAGGCTCATCACCGGAATAATGATCAGCGCAAAACTGACCGCCCGGATCACCACTGTCACGTCGGCTTTTGAGAAAACCTGGGCTTCCTGCTTACCGGCCATTGCCAAATCCGTAAAATACGGGGCAAAAACATACATCACAAGAAAGCCGGCAATACCGGTCCCAATCATTAAATACATGCTCGACCTGAACAGCTTCCGGCTGACTGCATATTCTTCCAGCGCATTGTATTTTGCCACATATTTTGCGACAGCAAGCGGGACGCCTGCCGTGGAAATGCTAATAAAAATATTGTAAGGGACATACCCGAACTGGTAGAGTGCCTCCGGTCCTGATCCGCCGATGATCGCATCAAACGGAATCACATAGAACACCCCGAGAATTTTCGAGATGATCGTCCCAAGTGTTAAAATAAACGTGCCGCGCAATAATTTTGAAGACATAAAATCCCTTCCCGCCCGAAATGATCTTCCGGCCGCCCCTGATGCGGACGGGCCTTTTTTCACACACTATAATGTAGTGTACCGCGAACATACCCGCTTGACAATTTTTTTATGAAGAATTTTTTTCACGGACAGATGGCGGGATGGATGGCAGTTGAGGCTGCAGCTGCCCTGGATCATCTTTTACAATCGTGTGGACAGAAAAAGCCGGGCCGGGCAACCCCCGCTTTATTTATGGTACAAAATCATCGCCGAAAAACAGTAAATCTGGTCATCTTCCTCCGGCTCCACCATGGCGGCAATATTATATTTGATATCAATGAGTTGGTCCTCGCCGATTTTTTCCAAAAACGTATTCATGCTTTCCTCAAGATCCTTTTCATGTTCACAATCAAAAAGTTTGACCTGTACCATTTGTGACCCCTCCCCGTTTTATTTATTTCTATTGTCTCCAATTTCAGAACATTTTAATCAGACGCATCAATTTTTAAAATCCAATTGGCATAAGTATAAAATATCGGGAAAAGGACGCAATAGGCAACAAGCGAATGGAGATTGTCCCATCCTTCCAAATAGTGGAACACCCTGAACTTAACAGCCATCATTTCCATCAGAGACGTGAATGCGATCCAGATGAGTAAATAAAAAAGCACGTGGCGTACAGAGCGGATCCGCGCCCAGGATAAACGCTGCACCGTAATAAACAAATAGCCATACAAGGTAAAGACAGGTATATAAATAATGAAGTCAAAAAGCTCGAGATCAGGCGAATCAAACGTGTTGTATAAGTTTAAAGGGTGCATCGCGCTAAGCACTTCATCCGCAAAGCAGGCCATTGCTGTAAAAAACAGCCCGTTCGCAAGCCCTGCTTTCCATGAAACAGCTTTTGGCAGGAGATACAGCGCCAGTATCAACCCTGCCAAAGCGGCAAGGGTAAAGATTTCATTCTCGTCAAATTTTTTCGGAAGCATGCCGGTGTACCTCCTTTTTCCTGTCCAACCATCTATAGAGCGCATCGCCTACGTGTAAAACCGCAAGATCAGTGAAGAAGAAAGCAAGGACATACCGCCATGACCATCCGTAGGTATACAAAATTTGCAAAAAATGGAGGATGGCGACATAACCTGTAAAAACAAGGAAAAAGCACACTGCAGCCAATGTTTTCCAGCCCGACGTCCGTGACAGGTGAAACACGTGCAAATACAGCAGAAACAAAAGGGGCACCTCAAACAACACAAGCTGTCTGGAAATATAAAAAATCGGGGTATGGTGATCATGAACAAAGTGCAGGTTCATTTCCAGTATCCTTAAAAAATTGATTGTCCAGTAGTATAGCCATAAGTAAAGCAGCAATGATTTCATTTTTTCTGCCTCAAACAGCGCGCGGGACAAATAGGCCAGCCCTGCCCCTGCCAAAAGTGAAAATAAAAGAACCATCTTTTTTCCCCTTTTTTGTGGTTGATAGTCCTAGTTTGCCATTTCACAAACAAATTATGAATTTCACGCATAAAAAACGGGGCTTACGGCCATTTCACCGTAAAACCCCGTTTTCCGGAAATCCATCAGTTTGCCACAATGTTGACGAGTTTGCCCGGTACGGCAATGATTTTGCGAATCGTTTTTCCTTCCGTAAATTCCTTGATTTTTTCATCCGCAAGCGCGAGTTTTTCCATGTCCTCGCGGCTCATATTGCGGTCGATCTTTACTTTGTTGCGCACTTTGCCATTTACCTGAAGGACAATTTCCACTTCATTTTCGATGAGTTTTGAAGCATCAAAAGCAGGCCATGCTTCATATGTGATCGTCCCGCTGTGGCCAAGTTTTTCCCACAGTTCTTCGGCAATATGCGGGCAAAACGGCGACAGCAGTTTGACGAAGCCTTCCACATACGTTTTCGGTATCACTTCCACTTTATAGGCATCGTTGATAAACACCATTAATTGCGAAATGGCCGTGTTAAAATGAAGGGCATCGATATCTTCTGTCACTTTTTTGACCGTCAGATGATACGTTTTTTCCAGTGCCGGATTGGCCTTGTCCTGGATTTTTTCTGACAGGCTGCCGTCTTCATTCACAAACAGGCGCCAAATCCGGTCAAGGAAGCGGCGGGAACCGTCAAGGCCGTTCGTCGACCACGGGATCGATGCATCCAAAGGGCCCATGAACATTTCGTACAGCCGGAGCGTATCGGCCCCGTGTGACTCAAGAATGTCATCCGGATTAACGACATTGCCGCGCGATTTGCTCATCTTTTCATGGTTCGCGCCCAGGATCATGCCTTGGTTGAACAATCTTTGGAATGGTTCTTTCGTTGACACCACCCCGATATCGTACAAAAATTTATGCCAGAAGCGGGCATACAGCAAGTGCAGCACCGCATGCTCGGTTCCGCCGATGTACAGGTCAACCGGCAGCCATTTTTTCAGCTTTTCCGGATCGGCAATCGCTTTATGATTTTTCGGATCGATGAAACGGAGGAAGTACCAGCAGCTTCCCGCCCATTGCGGCATTGTGTTTGTTTCGCGCCGGCCTTTTTTCCCTGTTTTCGGATCGACAACATTGACCCAGTCTTCCACATTCGCAAGCGGTGATTCACCTGTTCCGCTCGGTTTGATTTCCTTCATTTTCGGAAGCATGAGTGGCAGCTCTTCTTCCGGCACGGCCGTTATGGTCCCGTCTTCCCAGTGGATAACCGGGATCGGCTCGCCCCAGTAACGTTGGCGGCTGAACAGCCAGTCACGCAGGCGGTATGTCACTTTCTTCTGTCCGATCCCTTTTTCTTCGAGCCACTCGATCATGCGTTTAATCGCTGCCTGTTTATCCAGCCCGTTTAAAAATCCGGAATGGACGTGTTCGCCGTCACCGGTATAGGCTTCTTTTTCAACGTTGCCGCCTGCGACGACTTCTTTAATCGGCAAATCGAATTTGCGGGCAAATTCATAGTCGCGTTCGTCATGGGCCGGCACCGCCATGATTGCGCCTGTCCCGTAGCTCATTAATACATAATCGGCAATCCAGATTGGCATTTTTTCGCCGTTCGCCGGGTTCACGGCATACGCCCCCGTAAATACGCCGGTTTTGTCTTTCGCAAGGTCCGTCCGTTCAAGGTCGCTTTTTAATTGCACCTCGGCAATGTAAGCCTGAACTGCATCGGCCTGCTCATCTGTTTTGATTTTATCCACAAGCGGGTGTTCCGGCGCAAGCACGGCATAGGTCGCCCCGAACAGCGTATCCGGGCGGGTCGTGAAAACGGTAAACGTTTCATTTGTGCCTTCAACCTGGAATGTCACTTCCGCCCCTTCCGAACGGCCAATCCAGTTGCGCTGCATATCCTTAATGTTTTCCGGCCAATCCAGCTCCTCAAGGTCTTCAAGAAGGCGGTCTGCATAGGCGGTAATTTTCAACATCCACTGGCGCATCGGTTTGCGGATGACCGGATGCCCGCCGCGTTCGCTCTTGCCGTCAATGACTTCTTCGTTTGCCAGCACGGTTCCGAGCGCAGGGCACCAGTTGACTGGCACTTCATCAATATAAGCCAGTCCCTTTTTCCACAGCTGCAGAAAAATCCACTGCGTCCATTTATAATATTCCGGATCAGATGTGTTGATTTCCCTATCCCAATCATAAGAAAACCCGATCGATTTCATCTGGCGGCGGAACGTATTGATATTTTGAATCGTGAAAACAGCCGGATCATTGCCGGTATCAATCGCATACTGCTCAGCCGGAAGCCCGAATGCATCCCACCCCATCGGATGGAGGACATTATATCCTTGCATCCGTTTCGTCCGCGACACGATGTCGGTCGCCGTATAGCCTTCCGGGTGCCCGACGTGAAGGCCTGCCCCCGACGGATACGGAAACATATCCAGGCAATAAAATTTCGGTTTATTTTCGTCTTCACCGGTACGGAACGTGTGATGCTCTTCCCAGTACTGCTGCCATTTCTTTTCGATTTTCCGGTGGTCAAAACTCATGACAGACTCCTCCTTTTTTATGTATCGACATTGACAATATAGGACGCAAAAAACCTCCCATCCCAAGAAAAAGGGACGAGAGGGTTCTCCCGCGGTACCACCCAAATTAGTGCAAGCACTCACTTTAAGTCCTTAACGCGGAATACGGCAAATACTAAAACGGGTCATATTTGCAACTCAAAGGCGAGTTCACGGGGTTCTCTGATTGGCTTGCACCTTCCGCCAATTCTCTTGTTTCAGCGCCGCCGTTACTACTCCTTGTCAACGTTCTTCTATCATTTATTCAATTTATAACCTATTTTACAGAAATTCATTCCCAGTTTCAATATTATTTTCCTGTTGCCCCAGAATGTGATTTTTCCACGAGTGGGCGGTCATACAGCAAGGCCAATAAAAGGGAAATAGCGAGAAAAATAATGAGCAATCCGAACAATGCCTTCATGCCGAATGCATCTGCGACAAACCCGCCAACAACAGGGCCAATCATTCTGCCGCATGTTGCGACACTGTTGATGATGCCCTGGTAAAACCCTTCCCGCCCTTTCGGCGAAAGCGTATTGGCAACTGCGGGCACAGCCGGCCAGACAAGCATTTCCCCAACCGTTAAAATGCCCATTGCCACTAAAAAACCGGCAAAATGCCCGGCAAAGGCAACGACAGCGAATGACAGCATAAAAATGGCCGTCCCAACAACAATTTGCTGTTTGACTTCCGGCAAGAACCGCTTTAAAAACGGCAAAAGGAGCGGCTGGCCGAGCACGATGATCGCGCCGTTCAACGTCCAAAGAAAGCTGTATTTGTTCAGCGAGATATGAAGCGTCTGCGTATAAGTGGAAATCGTGGCCGTCCATTGCGTGTACGCCGTCCATGCCAGGAAATAAGCAAAGCATAACAGGATGAGTGATGCCACTTGCGCCCGCCCTGCACGTTTGGCAGAAACAGCGGCTGTTCCCGCATACCCGGCATGTTTTTCGGCAATATTCCGGTAGCCGAAGATGGCAATCGCCATAAAAACGAGAAAAAGTGCAAGATTCGCTGCAAAAATAAGGTCAATGGAATAAGAAGCAATCACGCCGCCCAGCGCGGCACCGAGTGCAACCCCGATGTTGTTGGCGACATAGATGGCATTGAACGCTTTTCTCCCTCCGCCTTTCCAAGCCGCGCCCGCCATTGCAAGGATCGCCGGGCCGATCATGCCGGAACCGAGCCCGATGGCACCAAGGAAAAATACGTAATCCGGCCAAGCGTGGTTCCATGTCAAGCCGGCAAGCGCCACGGCAGAGATCAGACCGCCCAGCAGTACGGAACGGTAACCCCCGATTTTATCATGCAAATAGCCGCCCAAAAGACTGCCGATGACGCTTGTAAAATTATTCAGCATGAGCACGAGACCGGCGATAAACAGCGATTTGCCGAGATGATCGTGAATATAGATTGAATTTAACGGCCATAAAAAAGAAGCGCCAGTCATGTTGACAGCCATGCCAATGACAAGCAGCCACACAGTTTTTGGCAAAATGAATGCCCCCCTGCTAATGAATCGATCAAAGGAAATTGTAGGGGTTTTTCCCGGCAGTTACAAGCATTCTTGCAAAATATAAATATTATGGCAATTCCCCGTCCTCTGCTTGATCCAACATTTGCATTAAAAACGGGATAAGGCCCGTGCCCTATCCCGCTTTCATGAATCCGGCCGGCTTTTCTTGTTGTTTTTCCTAAATTTTCCGTGCCGAAACCGCTCCTACATGCCCGTTGTTCCCGCCGGATTTTTCGCCGTGATGTTTGCCTGGCTTTTCCGTTTTCCTCATTTGCTTATCGACAATTTTGGCCCCAGTTAAGCTTCGTTTTTCCGGCTTACCTAATTACATGGTCGGTTCATGTTCCTGTAAAATCATCTCGTTTTGCAGCTGCTGAATCACAAGGCGCATACGGTGGAGGCGCTCACGCTGCTGGGAGTTGGCACTGATCGCCAATTTGCAAAGTTCATTATAGGCTTCTTCCAGCTCTGTTAACGGTTCCGAAAAATCATAATAGCCGTAGTTTTCCTGGCGGTTGCCTTCCGCAAATTGCTCACGCGCCGATTGAACGGCTTGCTCGCAACGGTTGATACAATTTTCGACTGCTTCCCGTGTGGCCATCACGATTCCCCCCTTTATGCTTTGAAGCGTGCAGGCTTCATTTGTATAATGCCCCGTGCAGAAAAAATGTTTCCCCAGCGCATTGGGAGTTTCTTCCCGACAGCTCGATTTAGAATCCGAGCCGCCTTTGCACCCGCACCCGTTCATGGTAAAATTCAAAAGGAGTGCGCTGCATAAAGACGGTTTTTTACCATTTTGGGGCGCGAGCCTGTATGTCTGAAGAATAAGAACGATTTTGCCGTGTCCATTCCGGTATTCGAATGGAAAGCGCTGAAAAATATGATTTACATGGGGCACATTTGCCTTTTCACAGTAAAAAAACAGGCGTTCAACTTTCGCCTGTAGACCAATCAATAAATGGAGATGCTGCAAAGATGAATATGCTTCCTGTTCTCTCATTTGCTCATTTACTTTTAGAAAAAGCTGTAAAGAGCGGCGGTTTTGCCATTGACGCAACAGCCGGGAACGGGCATGATACTGTATTTCTCGCCAAACGGGTTGGAGAAGGTGGAAAAGTGTTTGCTTTTGATATCCAGCCGGAAGCGGTGAGGCGGACAAAGGAACGCCTGGAGAAAGAAGGCCTCGTTACGCGCGCCGAACTTTTCTGCACCGGCCATGAACATGCCAGCGAATGCATCCCGGCAGCGCTGCATGGCAAGATCAGCGGAGCGGTTTTCAATTTGGGCTATTTGCCGGACAGCGACAAAACGGTCATTACCCGGCCGGAGTCAACCATTGCCGCACTCGAGCAGATTTTTTCCATGCTTGAAACTGGAGGGATCATCGCAGTGGTGGTTTACCACGGGCATGAAGGCGGCGCATATGAACGTGACCGACTCCTAGATTATGTAAAACAGCTCGACCAGAAAAAGGCGCATGTGCTCCGGTATGAATTTCTTAACCAGGCAAACCATCCGCCTTTTCTTATTGCTATTGAAAAACGATAACGAAGGATCGATTGGTTCCGATTCAAAACATAACGGGAACCTGGCTTTTTCATGTCATTCCCAAAAGCGATAACATAGGGGCGGCTACGAACAGCTGCCTTTTTCAATCGCATATGAATCTGACCGGATTCTGGATTATGCAAAGCACGCCTTTTTTCATGCCATTCAAAAAGCGATAACAAAAGGACCGGGTACGAAAAGCACGCCTTTTCTCATTGCCATTGAAAAAGGGTAACGCATCTTCCGACTATGAACGGCCGCCTTTTTCAATCGCATATGAACACGGCCGGCTCCTGAATGATGAAAAAAAGCCGGAGGGAAAAAGGCGTATGGGCTCCGGTTTCCTCCACCAGACAGCCATTCGCCTTTTCGAAAAACGGTAACAAAGGGGCCGATAAAATCTGCCCTTTCCCGTTGCCACCAGCCGGCTCATTTTACTATTGTTTTTGCCAGGCTGGCCGGGATCATGTTTTTGATGGCGCGGTACATTTTTCCGTTAAAATAAAAGAATAAACTGATCGAGCCGGCAAATTTGATCATTTTCCGCGACAATTTCTGAACGCTCCGCTGCTTTCTCACCTTTTCGTCTGACAAATAAACAGCCAAAAGCCCCCGGTTAATCAGTTTATGAAATTTTTCATTTGGGAGTCGGGCCGTATGTTTATCCGCCTCCTGCAAGAAATGCTTCAGCCGTTTAAACAATTCTTCTTCGCTCGGGTAATAAAAACAAAAATTCAAGTCCCCACCTTTTTTGTCTTCGTCCTGGTCGATAAAATAATCCAGCAGAATATGCAACCCCTGAATATAAGGAAAATACCCGTCACGGATGATTTTCGCATATTCAGGGCGGAAATCGTCCCGGAGCGCGTAGGAAACAAGGCAGAAAATCCCGAGGGTCGAGCCGGAACAGGCGGAAAACTCATACCATTCCATATCTGGAAAATCCGCCTTATAGCGCAAAAACCATTCCTTTAGCCGCGGCACCCGTTCCTCTACGCGCACATGTTTATGTACTTGCAGATCCGAATAATAACGGCAAAGTTCCAGCAAATAAGGTTGAATGGCTTTATATTGGGGGATGCGGCTCAACACAACCTGGCATGTCCGCACGAGTTCATGCAAATAACCGCCGTCATCCTGGTCCAGTCGGTAACGGTAATAATTTTTCAACGGTGCGCCGACCGTAAGCGCATCGGACATGGACTCGTGCAGTGCTCGGAAATCAACCGGGTCAAGCGACGTGCTGCGGTCGCATAGATTATCAAGATAGTCGCTGATCGTCTGGTAAGCGACAATAAACCGAAAAGCCGCTGTCCGCTCTTCCATTGCCAAAAGGCCGAGGATCGATCCGCCTTCGCAGTGAAACGTTTTATGCTGAATGCTGGCGAGCGCCTGTGTCTTTAATTCATCATTGGGAATCCGGCGTGCCTTTTCCCGCCAGTAATGGAGTTCACGGTGGACAGCCGGCATCACCCGGCGGTAAACTTGCGCCATTAATGAGATCGGATAGGATGGAATTGTCACAAGCGTCACCTCATTCTAATATATAGCCTAACGTGCGGAGCCGGTTTTCCACAAAATTTTTCGCATAAAGGAAAACATCTTCCCTTTCCGGTTCATTGAAAATTTCATGGTAGCATTTCGGCCATTCTTTGTATAATTTTTCGGACACGGAAGTTTGGTTAAACCAATTTACGACAGCCCCCTTGTCCACAATTTTGTCATTCCCGGCCTGCATGACAAGAAACGGGACGTCCGGCAGCCGTACGGTATCCATCTGTGCCTGCCGCATCGCTGCGAGCAGCTCACGGTACCAGCGGACAGATACTTTTGTCAGCATCAATGAATCGTTGACCGCCTGCATTTGAATATCCTTATTCCGCGTTGCCATTTGCACGGTCAGCGGGCTGTTAAAGCGGAGGCCCGGGGCAATCCGGTTTAACCCGATCGAAAGCAGGCCGAGCAGCTTTGAAGGATACTGGACAAGCCCAAGGCACGGCGAGGAAAGAATAACCCCCGCGATTTTCAGATGTTCCTGCTCAAGCAGCCGGATGACCGCCAGCCCGCCCATGCTGTGACCGAGGAGAAAAATCGGGAGGTCGAACTGATAGGCTGCCGTCACCCACTCTTTTATCTCTGTTGTATATTCATCAAAGGAATCAATATGCCCCCTTTTTGCTCTTGATGTCATCCCATGACCGGGAAGATCGCCCATCACGACATGATAGCCGCTTGATCTCCACATCTCAATTAGCCAGCTATAGCGGCGGTGATGCTCCATCGCGCCATGGACCATGACGATGACTGCTTTTGGGTTTTCATCTGCTTCCCATTTCCACATGTTCCTGCCTCCTTCAAAACCTGCGAAACCATCCTGCTTTTATTTTACCCATAATCCTTCTGTTCTGAAAAACATATGCCATTTTTAACCCGATTTATTCACAATTTGTTCCCAATTCTTTAAGATAAAAGAAAAGATCAAAACAGGAGGGTGTGAATATGATTTATGCTTACAATGGAAAAACCCCTTTGATTGCGCCAACTGCTTATATTGCTGACAATGTGACCGTTACGGGGGACGTTGAAATCGGCGATGAATCCGGCATCTGGTTTGGAACCGTTATCCGCGGCGATGTCGCACCGGTAAAAATCGGACAAAAGGTAAATGTCCAGGATAACTGCGTCCTGCACGAAAGCCCGCAAACACCGCTCATACTGGAAGATGAAGTGACGGTCGGCCACCAGGTAATTTTACATAGCTGCCATGTTCGGACAAAAGCTTTGATCGGCATGGGTTCAATTATTCTTGACGGCGCCGAAATCGGGGAAGGCGCTTTTATTGGCGCCGGCAGCCTTGTAACGCCCGGGAAAAAGATTCCTCCGCATACGCTTGCGTTCGGCCGCCCGGCAAAAGTGATCCGTGAACTTACCGAAAAAGATATCCAGGACATGCGCCGCATCGTCCGCGAATATGCCGAAAAAGCACAGTACTATAAAAATTCCGTCGGGCGCTGACAAAGGTTACCGGCGGGGACAAAAATAACGCCTTCTTTAAAAGCATCGGCAGCCGCACTGTTTTAAGCCGCAAACAAGCGAAAAAATGAACAAAAAAAGCCATGCTGCGAACCGGGATAAATGCAAAGCTTACCAGGCATATACGAAAAAAGCGTTATACGATAAAGGGGCCTGCCCCCGTTTCCGATTACACGGAAGCGGGGCCAGACCCCCCTTTTTTGTCCCAGCTTTCTTACTGTGAAACGCTGAACGAACATCGGACCATTTCACAATTCCATCCCCTTTTGAAGACGGAAAAACCTCCTGCCCGCTCATTTTGCGGACAACTTTATCCGGTTATTTTCCCGATTGTGAATCGATTTTTTGGAGATTACAGCGAAGCGCCGGCAAGCCGCCCTTGTGCGCCTTTTTGGAAATCGTACTTGTCTTCCATATACACGGCATGCCAGAGCATGAAAATGAGCACGGTCCAGATTTTCCGGCTGTAATCGAGCTTGCCTGCACAATGGTCTTCCAAGAGCTTCAGTACATATTGTTTGTTGATGATGTCATCGGTCGGGCTCGTTTTGATGATCTCTGCCGCCCAATCATGCATTTCATCTTTCAGCCAGTGGCGGATCGGGACCGGGAACCCGAGTTTTTTCCGATTCAGCACATGTTCCGGCACAATGCCCTCTGCCGCTTTGCGCAAAACATACTTCGTTGTGTTATGAGACGTTTTTAAGCTCGCCGGAATTTGCGAAGCGACCCGGAACACTTCTTTATCCAAAAACGGCACACGCAGTTCAAGTGAATGGGCCATCGTCATCCGGTCCGCCTTCAGCAAAATATCGCCGCGCATCCACGTATGGATATCGATATATTGCATCCGGTTAACCGGATCATAGCCTTTTGTTTCATTGTACAGCGGCTTTGTGATGTCACGGTAGTCAAGGCTGTTGTTATAAGTCAACAGCAAGTCGCGTTTTTCTTCTTCGGTGTACATTTTCGCATTGCCAATATAACGGTCTTCCATTGGCGTGACGCCGCGTTCGATAAAGCTTTTTCCTTTTACCCCTTCCGGCAACACTTTCGCCAAAGCTTTCAAAATAGATTTTCCGGCAGCCGGAATTTTATCAAAAACTTCAAGCGACTGCGGTTCACGGTAAATATTATAGCCGCCGAACAATTCATCCGCGCCTTCGCCAGACAGAACAACGGTCACGTACTTTCTTGCTTCACGCGCCACAAAATAAAGGGGCACACAGGCAGGATCTGCGAGTGGATCGTCCATATGCCAAATGATTTTTGGCAGTTCTTTCATGTATTCTTCCGGCGTGATCACATAGCTGATATTTTCAACCCCGAGTTTTTCCGCCGTTTCTTTGGCCACATCAATTTCGCTGTAGCCGTCGCGTTCGAAGCCGACGGAGAATGTTTTAATGCCCGGATGGAACTGTTTTGCAATCGATGCCGTAATCGAGGAATCGATCCCACCCGACAGGAATGCGCCAACCGGTACATCGCTGCGCATATGGACTTTCACCGAATCAATCATTACGTCACGCACTTCTTGAATAAATTCGTCCTCGCTTTTATGAACCGGGTGGAAGGATGCTTTCCAATATCGTTTGATTTCCATCGGTTTGCCAATTTTTTTCACAAAATAATGGCCCGGTTCAAGTTTCCGGATGTCTTTTGTCATGGTGAAAGGTTCGGGCACAAATTGGTAGGTTAAATAATATTGGACAGCATCATAATTCAGTTCTGGTTTTTCCATGGCAAGCAAAATGCTTTTCTTTTCAGAACCGAAATACATTTTATCGCCGTCTTCATAATAGAAGAACGGTTTAATGCCGAACGGGTCACGCGCGCCGCAAAGCGTTTGTTCCTGCTTATCCCAGATCGCAAACCCGAACATCCCGCGCAGACGTCCGATTGCTTTTTCGCCGTAACGGCTGTACATGGCAAGAATGACTTCCGTATCCGAATTCGTTTCGAATGTCATCCCTTCTTTTAGCAGTTCTTCACGCAATTCCACATAGTTATAAATTTCGCCATTAAAAATAATCCAGTACCGTTCGTTTTCGTATGTTAAAGGCTGGTGCCCCGCCTCGATATCGATAATGCTCAGGCGCCTGAAACCGAACTGGATATGCTCGTCTTCATAAAAGCCTTCATCATCCGGGCCGCGGTGCTCAATCATATGATTCATCTGTTTAAACTGTTGCCTGTCTTCGTCTGATAATGTAACGGGATGGTCATGGACGCAGCCAATAAATCCGCACATGTAAAAAGTCACCTACTTCATTTCGATATACTCTATTGTAAATTTATTTCTTTAAAAAACAAATGCATTTCCGCCAAAATTTGACGGCCAAATTCTGCACATGTAATATAGTTTAGCATGTTTTCCGCCAGTTTGCAGGGTTTTTGTTAAAAATGAGGCAAACAGGATTCCTTATTCCCGCCGTTTTATGAAAAAGAGCGGCCTGTATACCAGGCGCGCTCTTTTTCATATTATTTTCCGATATGATTGCGGGCGAATTCGTTCAACGCCCCGGCTTTGTCCGTTTTTTCCCAAGGCACATCCAAATCATCGCGGCCGAAATGCCCGTACGCAGCGATCTGCCTGTAAATCGGACGGCGCAAGTCGAGCATTTTGATAATGCCGGCCGGGCGCAGGTCAAAATGAGCTTCGACCGCCTCGATCAGCACTTTTTCCGGCACTTTTCCGGTCCCAAACGTATCGATGGAAATAGAAACGGGCTTCGCCACCCCGATCGCATACGCAAGCTGTACCTCGCATTTTTCCGCAAGGCCTGCCGCAACAATATTTTTCGCAACATAGCGGGCGGCATAAGCAGCGGAACGGTCCACTTTCGTCGGGTCTTTCCCGGAAAATGCGCCGCCGCCGTGACGTGCATAGCCGCCGTACGTGTCGACAATGATTTTGCGGCCGGTCAGCCCCGCATCCCCTTGAGGGCCGCCGATAACAAAGCGGCCGGTCGGATTAATCAAATACTTTGTATCCGCATCGAGCAAGTGTGCCGGCACAACCGGTTCAATGACGTATTTTTTCATATCTTCCTGGATTTGTCCGGCGCTTGTGTCAGGATCATGCTGCGTTGAAATGACAATCGTATCAATGCGGGCAGGCTGGTTGTTCTCGTCATATTCAACTGTCACCTGTGTCTTCGCATCCGGGCGCAAATACGGGATCACTTCTTGTTTGCGGAGTTCAGCAAGACGGCGGGCAAGCTTGTGGGCAAGCGAAATGGGAAGCGGCATCAGCTCTTCTGTCTCATTGCAGGCAAACCCGAACATCAGGCCCTGGTCGCCGGCTCCGATTGCCTCAATCTCTTCGTCGCTCATCCCGCCTTCGCGGGCTTCCAAAGCCTGGTTAACGCCGCGCGCAATATCTTCGGACTGTTCGTCAATCGATGTCAGCACAGCGCATGTTTCCGCATCAAACCCGTATTTCGCGCGCGTATAGCCGATCTCTTTAATGGTCTTGCGCACCACTTTCGGAATATCCACATATGTATTGGTGGAAATTTCCCCCGTGACAAGCACGAGCCCTGTTGTGACGGAAGTTTCACAGGCAACGCGGGCATTCGGGTCTTTTTCTAAAATGGCATCCAAAATGGCATCGGAAATCTGGTCGCAAATTTTGTCCGGATGGCCTTCCGTCACCGATTCCGATGTGAACAAATGCCGTCCTTTTAACATCCGCTTTTCCTCCTTATATGGTTACATATTGGAAACGGTACTCATACCCTAAACTCGATTCATTTCATGTACAAAGCCAAAAATAAAAACCTTCCCCATTCATCATGAGTGGAAAGGTTTTGACTTCAATCAATCGCGCCTTTCACTCTTATCGTTCAAGGAAACAATCCTTGCTGCAGGTTAGCACCTTTGCCTGGAAGTCAAGCGGCAGCTGCGTTGCGAGCGCATTGCCTGTTCCAGAGGCGGGTTGCTGGGTTTCATCGGGCCCGTCCCTCCACCAGCTCGGGATAAGAGTATCCGTTCAAAGTAAAATCATACGCAATTTAGCAGGCGCTGTCAATGATTTTTTCGCCCTTCTCCCCTTTGTCCTCTGCATTTTTCCCGGAAAAAAGTATGTAATAAACGGATGAATATGTTATACTGATATCGTTTAAAGTGAAATAAGTTATTCAAAGGGGCGGTTTATGAAAATGGATCTGATTGGCGCTTCTGACGATTTAAAGTTTTTGTTGTCGGGGGAAAACGTACGCATGCAGCTTTCCGTGCCACAATTAATGGAAAAAATTATCGAACGGAAAGAAGCTGTACTGACAACGGAAGGGGCCATTTCTGCTGCAACAGGAAAATATACAGGAAGGTCACCGAAAGATAAATTTATTGTCGTCGACTCCGAATCAAAAGACCGTGTCGACTGGGGCAAAATCAACCAGCCGGTTTCTCCCGGCGTGTTCAACAGGCTTTATGAAAAAATGGTCCGGCATTTAAAAGGGAAAGACGAAATTTTTGTGTTTAAAGGTTTTGCGGGTGCCGATCCAAAAAGCCGCCTTCCGATCCAGACCGTGAATGAGTTCGCCTGGCATAATTTATTCGCGCATCAATTGTTTATCCGGCCGGATGCGGAGGAGCTCTATCAACACGATGCGCAATTTACGATTCTTTCCGCGCCGCTGTTTAAGGCAGACCCGGCGCTTGACGGCACGCATTCCGAAGCGTTCATCATGATTTCACTTGAACGCCGGATAATTTTGATCGGCGGGACGGAATATGCAGGCGAAATGAAAAAAAGCATTTTTTCCATCATGAATTACTTGCTGCCGCAAAAAGGCATCCTTCCCATGCACTGCTCCGCCAATACTGGGAAAAACGGCGATACGGCCCTGTTTTTCGGCTTGTCCGGGACCGGGAAAACGACGCTTTCCGCCGATCCGGAGCGCGCACTTATAGGGGACGATGAGCACGGCTGGTCCGACAGCGGTGTCTTCAATATTGAAGGCGGATGCTATGCAAAGTGCATCGGGCTTACGGAAGAAAAAGAACCACAAATTTACCAGGCGATCCGTTTTGGGACCGTACTTGAAAATGTGGTCGTAGATCCGGTGTCCCGCAAACCGCAATATGACAACAATGCACTGACGGAAAATACAAGGGCTGCTTACCCGATTGAAAACATCGGCAATATTGCCCGCTCCGGCATGGCCGGCCATCCGTCAACCATTATATTCCTGACGGCCGATGCATCCGGTGTCCTGCCGCCGATCAGCAGGCTGACAAAAGAGCAGGCCATGTACCATTTCTTAAGCGGTTACACTTCTAAACTGGCCGGTACCGAACGCGGCGTCACGCGCCCGGAAGCCGTGTTCTCCACTTGCTTCGGCGCGCCGTTTTTGCCGCTTGAGCCCGCCGTTTATGCGGAAATGCTCGGCGAGAAAGTTGACAGGCACAACGTCCAGGTATTTCTTGTCAATACCGGCTGGACAGGCGGCCCGTACGGAACCGGTTCCCGCATGAAATTAAGCGATACGCGGGCCATGGTCCGGGCTGCGATAAACGGCAAACTGAAAGATACCGAAACACGGCAGGATGATATTTTCGGGCTACACATCCCGGTTCATATTGAAGGGGTGTCAGATGACGTCCTTTATCCGGCAGATACATGGACGGACAAGCAGGCTTACCGTGAAAAAGCGTTCGAACTTGCAGCCCGGTTCAAAGAAAATTTCCGGCAATTTTCGGTGCCGGATGACATTGAAAAACTCGGCGGCCCGCTTATATAAGCATAAACGGGAGCCCGCATTTTAAATTAAAATGAGACTCCAATTAAATTGTGGTATGCTCATTTCTGTAAAAGCGGAAACGCTGCAGCAACCCAAAAGGTTACGGCGAGTACCAAGGGTCTGCTCATTTAAGCAAAAGCGGAAACCCAGTTAAAACCAGGTGCTTGTCTGGACGGCGCTGATTCCTTCCTGCACTGCCCATTGATGGTGGGCACCGGCCATTTTTTCCACAGCCTCGTGAAGGTTGAGCCATTCCAAGTTATGGCTTCCTTTGCGGGGCTGTTCCCATTTTCCTAAATAAAACAGGCCTTCATCCATGGACCGCGCGCCCGTTTCCTGTGCCGCTTTGCCTAAAAAGCCCGCGATTTCAAGTTCCGCGCCGACTGTCCGCATCAGGCAGGCAAGTTCAGACTCCCCGCGGCTGATTTCCCCACCCGGCAGCCTGTAGCCGCTGCCCGATGGCACCACCCCGACTTTTTCTTTTTTCGCATCAAAAATGACGGCATATGCGCCGCAAGCTTTTTTGTAGTCCGTTTCCATCTTTGGACTTCTCCTCCTTTTTCAAGCAAATGCGGAAGGCCGGCCCTTTACCTCAAGTATTCGATTCTGGCGGGAGTAGCTGCCAGCCTTTTTAAATCGCTGCGACCAGTTCTCTTTTCCAGTTTTAGAAGCCGGCCTCTCTTCCGATTAGTATTTTCAATCCTGCCCATTTCATCCCGAAGAACCAGGCTGGCGGCACACTTGCAAGACGTGTTGCGTTCGCCAATATTCCTGTCCACACCGGTCTAGGCCCAGTTGAAAAATTTTAGCAGTTCCATTCACCAATACTCCGGCACCACTCCCGCCGGATCCGTTCTTTCTCCGCGCTACCCGCAAGCTGGTTCACCATTCACAAGGCATTGCCCTTTGGCCGAATTCCGGCGTTCTCCGCAAGACCAGCCAGGCATTACACTTGTAAAATTCCCTTCCGCCCGTCCTGATAAACTAAACAGGCGCCGCGGACCATGGTGCGGCGCCTGTTTAATTCGGCGTGTTCAAAGAAACCAATTCATAGTGAACGATCGTTGTATTGTTTTCCCATTCCAGTTTGCGGATGACAGCGCTTCCGCTCGGCCCGTGTTCCTTCTTTTTCCGGATTTCAACCGGCGTATCAAGCGGATACACGCAGTATCCCGGTTGTTTTAGCAAAAAGAGGTTTTGCTCAATACGCTCTTCTTTTCCGTTCGTCACGAGCATCGTATCGAGTTCCATCGGCATTCCCATTCGGCTCACCTCCGTCGTTGCTTCTATTGTATCATGTGCGGAATGCCTTTTCATCCAAACGCTGGCAGCATGGACAACCCGCCGGTTTACAGGCGGCGGGAAATGGTGGCCAAGTTCCGGGAAATACCATGTTTCAACCGATTTTCCAAGCTGTTTGAGACCGTGTTCGAGACGAATGGCGTGTTCCACGGACACATTTTGATCCTTCTCCCCGTGGATAACGAGAACGGGGCAACCAATTTGCCCGAGCTTATACAGTGGCGTCCGCACCCGGTACCGTTCCGGATATTTTTCCGGCGTGCCCCCGATCACGCGCTTCATCATTTTTCTTAAATCGACCCGTTCCGCATAACAGAGCGCAACATCCGAAACGCCGCCCCATGTGACAATAGACGCGGCCGGCCGTGCTTCCGCGGTGCCGAGTGCCATGATGCCGCCGCGGGAAAATCCGAAAACGTGGACACGCCCGCTCACCCGCTCATTCTCCATCAATACGTCAAAACCAAAATACGCATCATGCATATCGTCTCCGCCAAAGTCTTCATCGCCTTCCCCGCCCCAGTTGCCGCGGTAAAAAGGCGCGAAAACGATAAACCCTTCCGACGAAAACTCGCCGATCCGCGCCGGCCGCACCATCCCGACGCTTTTGATGCCGCCGCGTAAATATAAAAACCCGTCATAAACGCGCCCGTCATCCGGCTCTGCCAGCAACCCTTTCACTTTCAAGCCGTCCGACCAGTATGTCACAAGATACATGCGCACACGCGGATTTGGGGACGGAAAAAGCTGCTTTTCGATCACGGTCTTCAAATTGCATCACCTTTTCAGTGCTTCGTTTAATTGATCCGCTGCAAAGATTGCCTCTTTATCTTGTACAATATCGCCGGGTTTATTGCCTTCTCCAAGAATGTAACCGTCAAAACGCATGCCTAAAAAGTCAAAAATATATGCAAACTGCTGAATCAGCGGCAGCCCTTTGACACGCGGCATATCCCCGCCGACTGCAATCACATAAATTTTTTTCTCCGCCATTCTTTTTTTAAAATCCGGAAACTGCGGATCCCGCAACGTTTGCGACCAGCGATCGATGAAGTTTTTCATCAGCCCCGACATCCCGTACCAGTAAATCGGCGTTGCAAAGATAATCGTATCGCACATGAAAATATGCTGGATGAGAATGCTATAATCATCCTCCACTTTTGAAAACCCTGAATCCGTATGGCGTTTGTCTTCAATTGGAAGAATATGCGCATCTTTCAAATAGAAGCGCTCCACATGCATGCCTTCCACTGCCCGCTCTGTCAGCATCTCTGTATTGCCGCGCGGGCGCGAACTTCCGTAAATCACTGCAATCGTCATGGCTGTACCCTCTTTTATCCATTTACTTTTACTTTCTATGTTAGTATGTCGGCCGCAGCCTTCGTCTGTCAAGCAATTCGGATTCCAGCGGTTTTCCAAAAAACTTTTAAAAACCGTCCAGTTTCAGTTAAAATAAAGGTATTGGAAAAAATTAAAAAAACGCTGAACTGTAAACCATTTTGAAGCAACAGGTTCATAAAGGAGATTGACTTTCAATGACCTATTATTTAGGCGTAGATATCGGTACAACAACAACAAAATCTGTTTTATTCGGCGAAAAAGGGAAAGTCATCAGCATGCACCATGCAGGCTATCCGCTTTACAGCCCATCCCCTCAGGTCGCCGAGCAAAATCCGGATGAAATTTTCCGTGCTGTCATTGACTCGATGAAAACAGCGATCGTAAAAAGCGACATCGATCCTTCCGAAATAAAACTTGTTTCGTTCAGTTCCGCGATGCACAGCTTGATTGCAGTGGACAAAGACGGAAAACCGCTAACCAACTGCATTACTTGGGCGGACGCGCGCGCTAGAAAATGGGCTGAAAAGATAAAGAATGAATGGCACGGCCAAGACATTTACAGGCGGACCGGCACCCCTATCCATCCGATGTCCCCCCTTTCCAAAATCACATGGCTCCGCCACGAGGAACCGGAGCTGTTCAAAAAAACGTTCAAGTTTATCGGCATTAAAGAGTATATTTTTTACCACCTTTTCGGGCAGTATGTCATCGATTATTCGCTTGCCTCTGCGACCGGCCTTTTTAACCTTCACGACCTGGACTGGGACAAAGAGGCACTGCATGTGGCCGGCATTACAGCGGACGAGCTGTCAAAACCTGTGCCGACGACCTTTTCCCTCACCGGGCTTGCGCCGGAATATGCGGTCGAAACTGGCATTCCGCAAGACACGCCGTTTGTTGTCGGCGCAAGTGACGGGGTGCTTTCAAATCTCGGTGTGAATGCAATCGACCCCGGTGTTGTCGCGATCACGATCGGGACAAGCGGCGCGATCCGGACCGTTACCGACAAACCTGTGACCGATCCAAAGGGAAGGATTTTCTGCTATGCATTAACGGAAAACCACTGGGTCGTCGGCGGGCCGGTCAATAACGGCGGCATGACGTTCCGGTGGGTGCGCGATGAACTGGCCGCAGCCGAAGTCGAGACGGCAAAACGGCTCGGCATTGATCCGTATGAAGTGCTGACGAAAATTGCCGCCCGTGTTGCCCCGGGATCGGACGGACTCATCTTTCATCCGTACCTGGCCGGCGAGCGCGCGCCGATTTGGAACGCGGATGCAAGGGGCTCGTTTTTCGGCCTTGGCCTGCACCATAAACGCGAGCATATGGTCCGCGCCGTGCTGGAAGGCGTAATTTATAATCTCTATACGGTCATGCTGGCGCTTCAGGAAATGATCGGCATCCCGAAAAAAATCCAGGCGACCGGTGGCTTTGCCCGCTCCGATTTGTGGCGGCAAATGCTCGCTGATATTTTCAACCAGGAAGTCGTCGTGCCGGAAAGTTTTGAAAGCTCCTGCCTCGGGGCGATCGTCCTCGGCATGTACGCGCTCGACGAAATAGATGACTTCTCGGTTGTCTCCGACTGGATCGGCGCCACACACACCCATCGCCCGATTCCGGAAAACACTGCGGTATACGAAGAGATCCTTCCGATTTATATCCGGATCTCCCGCCTGCTTGAAGGGGAATACACCAACATTTCCGCTTTTCAGCGAAAATGGGTAAAATAACGCACGCGTAATGGTGAAAACAACAGACACGCATGGATTTGATAGGGCCGCCATTTGCTTTTGTTCATTCTGCAAATGGCGGCGTTTTTTGTAAAACTAGGCCGCCCACTTTGCGAGATCCAATTCGCAAATGGTGGTGTTTTCGCAAAAACAGTTCGTCCGCTTTGCCTTTAGAAAGACACAGTGCGGGAATGTATGGAAGACAACCATTCCGCTTTAAAATTTGCGAAGGACCTGGGTTGCAAATAGGGATTGCTGAATAAGCAAAATTCCTAGATTTAGCAAGAATGCTGACAGCTTTGGCATTTATAAAAAATGCAGGGAAAAGCTTGCACCTGAAACGCGCCCTATGTGAAGGAAGGCCGTCAATTTTACGCACTTTCTTAACGTAGACGCTCTCTATGTGAAGAAAGAGACTCGTTTTTGCTTTCTTCCTTAACGTAGACGCTCTCTATGTGAAGAAAGGCCTTCGTTTTTCCGTGCTTCCTTAACGTAGACGCTCTCTATGTGAAGGAAGCGCCTCGTTTTTCCACGCTTCCTTAACGTAGATGCACTCTATGTAAAGGAAGCGCCTCGTTTTTCCGCGCTTCCTTAACGTAGATACTCTCTATGTGACGGAAGACCTTCATTTTTCCGCGCTTCCTTAACGTAGATACACTCTATGTGAAGAAAGGACGTCAATTTTCCTCGCTTTCTTAACCTAGACGCCCTCTATGCCCCGGCATCCGGCTGGTCTCCAGTACTGTCATCGTTTTTATCATAAGCTCTCTTCTCTTCCCCTAACCCGGCAAAATAAATTTTTAATTGATTAGGCGTTCACACAATCAGCGCCCGCGGCATAGGCTGTAAAAAAGCCCAATGAGGAGGTTGCATGATGAAAAAGTGGCTCAAATCCGGATGCACGCTTCTGCTTGCCGCATTGCTTGCATTCAGTTTAAGCGCGTGCGGCAGTATCGGTTCAAAGAAAAAAGCATTGCAGAAAGTACGGGTTGCCGAAGTGACACGCTCCGTCTTTTACACTCCGCTTTATGTCGCGCTTGAAAAAGGATATTTCAAAGAGGAAGGGCTTGATATTAAGCTGACCACCACATGGGGCGGGGATAAAACGATGACTGCCCTGCTTTCAGGGGGAACCGATATTGCGCTCGTTGGATCGGAAACGTCCATCTATGTATACAAACAAAAAGCGGCAGACCCGGTTATCAATTTCGCACAGCTGACGGCGACAGACGGAACATTTCTCGTCTCGCGCAAAAAAATCGACCATTTTTCGTGGGATATGCTGAAAGGCACCACTTTTCTCGGCCAAAGGAAAGGCGGAATGCCGCAAATGGTCGGCGAGTTTGTCCTGAAAAAGCACGGTATTGACCCGCACAAAGACACGAAGCTGATCCAAAACATCGATTTTGCCAATGTCGCTAATGCTTATGCATCCGGAACGGGGGATTTTGTCCAGCTGTTTGAACCGACCGCATCCACAATGGAAAAAGAAGGAAAGGGTTATATTGTGGCTTCTTTCGGCAAAGAGTCCGGCGAAGTGCCGTACACGACCTTCATGGCAAAACAAAGCTATTTGAAAGAGCATGAAAAAACAGCGGTGAAATTTGTCCGCGCCCTGCTAAAGGCCGGAAAATGGGTGCAAGAAACCGATGCGGAAACGGTCGCAAAAACGGTTCAGCCTTATTTTAAAGACACGAAAACTGATATGCTCGCCTCCTCCATTGAACGGTACCGCAGCCAGGGCTCGTTCAGTAGCGATATGATTTTAACCAAAAGCGGCTGGAACACGATCCAGGACATCATGAAAGAAGCCGGAGAACTCGACCATACTGTGCCGTACGACAAACTCGTCAACGCATCGATTGTGAAAAAGGCAAAATAACGGAAAGGGGGTGCGCCCCTCTTCAGGCGGGCAGCACAAATGCATTTTTTGACCGTACAAAACGTCAATCACACCTATTTTACGGCAAAACAGGCCACAAAGGCGCTTGAAAACATTTCGTTTCAAATGGAAGAAGGCGAGTTTGTCTCGCTTTTGGGCCCGAGCGGCTGCGGAAAAACAACGCTGCTTTCGATTCTTGCAGGGCTTCTGCAACCGACTGCGGGGATTGTGCAGATTGACGGCAAATTACCAGGTTCCCGGCAATCTTCCATCGGCTATATGCTGCAGCAGGACTATTTGTTTCCGTGGAAAACAATTGAAGAAAACATCATGATCGGGCTGAAATTGGAAAAACGGCTGAATCCGGAGTCAAGAAAACATGCTCTCGGGCTTTTACAAACGATTGGCCTTGCCGGCACCGAAAAGCAATACCCGCGCCAACTTTCGGGAGGAATGCGGCAGCGGGCGGCACTTGTGCGGACGCTCGCGGTCGATCCGAAAATCCTGCTGCTGGATGAACCGTTTTCCGCCCTTGATTTTCAGACGAAGTTAAAACTGGAGGACCTGGTATTTGACACACTGAAGCAATTCCATAAAACAGCGGTGCTTGTCACGCACGATATCGGCGAAGCGATTGCGATGAGCGACCGGATCCTGCTGTTGGCATCAAAACCCGGCAGGCTCTATAAAATTTTTGACGTGCCAGCAGAGCTGCGCCACCTCCGCCCGTTTGAAGCGCGAAGCCAAAAAATTTATTTCAAACTTTTTAATGACATATGGAAGGAGCTGGAGTCCCTTGAAAACAGCTGAAAGTACGGCGCTCCGGCATGAAGATTACCTCGCCGCGATGCGCAAAGAAAAACGCCGGGTCCGCTTTTTCCAGCTTTTCATTTTAATTGTCTTTTTCTGCCTTTGGGAAGTGGCGAGCCGCCTGCATTGGATTGACCCGTTGATTTTCAGCTCCCCGTCCAAAGTGTGGGCGTTATTGGTGGCAAAGTTAGAAGACGGCTCGCTTTACGTCCATTTGGGAATCACCGTTTTTGAAACCGTCATGGGCTTTATCCTCGGGACTGTGCTCGGCGCGGCACTTGCCGCCGTTCTTTGGTGGTCGCCGTTTTTATCGAAGATTCTTGACCCGTATCTCGTCGTCCTGAACGCCATGCCGAAAGTAGCGCTCGGGCCGATTTTAATTGTCAGCATGGGCCCGGGATTTTCTTCTATTGTTGCCATGGGCGTCATTATCTCCGTCATTGTGACGACAATTGTGATTTATACGGCGTTCCGGGATGTCGACCCAAATTACACGAAAGTGCTGCACTCGTTCGGCGCCTCCCGTTTGCAAGTGTTCCGGGAAGCCATTTTTCCGGCATCGATTCCTGTGATCATTTCCACGCTGAAAGTCAATGTCGGGCTTGCATGGGTTGGAGTCATTGTCGGCGAGTATCTCGTATCTTCAAAAGGGCTCGGCTACATGATCATCTATGGTTTCCAGGTGTTTAATTTTACGCTCGTCATGCTTTCGATGATCCTGATTGCCATTGTGGCAACCATTATGTACCAGCTTGTCGGGTGGCTGGAGAAAAAGCTGGTAAAAGACAGATAGGCCGGTAAGCTGTTCTGGTATAGCATCTTAGCGTAGACGCGCTCTATATGAAGGAAGCGGCCGTTTTTGCCGACGTATCTTAATGTAGACGCGCCCTATGTTAAGGAACTCCTTCTTTTTTGTTTGCTTCCTTAACGTAGACGCACCCTATGTTAAGATACGCCTTCTTTTTTCCATGCTTCCTTAATGTAGACGTGCTCTATGTTAAGGAACATCTTCTTTTTTTCACGCTTCCTTAACGTAGACGCATCCTATGTTAAGAAACATTTTCTTTTTTTCACGCTTCCTTAACGTAGACACGCCCTATGTAAAAAAACAATGTCTTTTTTGCTCGCTTCCTTAACATAGACGCGCCCTATGTGAAGGAACATCTTCTTTTTTTCACGCTTCCTTAACATAAACGTGCCCTATGTTAAGGAACATCTTCTTTTTTTCACGCTTCCTTAACATAGACGCGCCCTATGTGAAGATACGGATACCTTCACCGAGATTCACGCTATGTTAAAAAAGGCCCCAATCACCCCGAAATCTCAACGTTTCCGAGATTTCAGTTTAACCCGAGAAACTTCCTGCTGCTTTTTCTTATTATTCGACGTGTCTGAGCGCTATTTCGACAACCCCGTCTTTCATGAGAAAACTGAATGACGAGGACTGCAATTTTTCAACAAGATCGCCTTCCACAAGCACAGGTCCATCCGTTTCCAAATAGTCGTGTTTGGTTTCAAGCCGGCCGATGTCCGCGTAAAAAACCGCCTTCACAAACGGCCCGCGCACCTGATCATCGACGCAGTATTCCCCGATATATTGAAGGTTTTCCGGAATGCCGCCCGTTTCTTCATACAGCTCGCGTTCAGCCGCTTCTCGGACCGTCTCGCCCGCTTCCCTTTTTCCGCCCGGAAATTCGAGCCCCCGCTTCGGATGCCTTGTCAAAAGCCAGTTTCCACGGTACCGGGCGAGCACGAGCACATGCTGCGGCTCTATAGGAAAAGCATTTTTTTCAAAAATAAATGTAACTGGATTGCCGTTCAAATCTGTAAACCGATACATCAAATCCCTCCTGTTCTTCATTATACGGCAACCGGGTGCAAAAATTGGCGAAATTTTTCTTGAAACCCGTTGCATTTTTCGAGGTACATCGCGTGAAAATAATCATAAAATGTTTAAAAGGGCCCCATTGCGGATAGTGAATAAGAAATGAATAAAGGAGGAGACGGCATGAGGCTAGTCGATGAATTGTTTGAGCTGTACCGGGACCGGCTGACGGGGGATGAAGAAGATTTGGACGCCATTTCTGCAGCGGTCGTCGAAAATTACAACCGGAAAGACCTGCTTGGGATTGTGCGCGAAATGAGCACGGCCGAACTGGAACATTTTATCGGATTATACATACTGGAGACACTGAAAGATAAATTTTCCGATTACGCAGGCTTTGATGCTTACCCGACAACAAAATATTTGCAGTAATAAAGGCTGTTCCGCTTTGGCGGGACAGCCTTTATAGCGGGGGCCGGCTCCATTTGACCTCCCACTTTTGCGTTACCGTCTTCCAAGAAAGGCGTTCAGCATCCAAATGTTTTTATCGAGCGTTTCCTGGATGTTGATAAACATGTCGGCGGTTGCGTCATCGCCAATCCTGTTGGCAAGCCCGATCGCTTCCTCCAATTCTTTCGCGATCATCGCAAAGTCATTGGCAGTCCCCTGTACCATTTCCTCCGTGCTCTCATTGCCGCTTGCTTCCTGTACCGATGACAATTCAAGGCTTCCTTTCAATGTCGCTACCGGATTGCCGTTTAAAGCGAGAAGACGTTCAGCCAGTTCATCGAGATAGTCATTTGCAAGATTGTACAATTCCTCAAATTTGGCGTGAAGGCTTAAAAAATTCGGTCCCTTCACATACCAATGGTAGTTGTGCAATTTTGTATAAAGCACTGTCCAGTTGGCAACCTGCTTATTTAAGATTTCCATCAATTGTTCGTTTTCTGCCATGTTTCATCAACCTCCTGCTTTGTTTGTACCCTTTTCCCGGGCCTTCAAACACCCAATCATATGTTGCACATCTTTTTTGAAAACATGCTAAAATAAACGAAGAAAGGGGCAGATCGATGCTGAAGTTCATTTTTATTAAATTGATCCGTTTTTATCAACTTGCGATTTCCCCGCTGTTCCCGCCAAGCTGCCGGTTTCAGCCGACCTGCTCGAATTACGGGCTTGAAGCGGTAAAACGGTTTGGCGCACTACGCGGCGGCTACCTGGCAATCAGAAGAATTTTAAAATGCCACCCATTCCATGCCGGCGGGTACGATCCCGTTCCGGACCAGTGGCCAGTGAAAAAACATTGAACACCATTCGGTTGCTACTCCGCCGTACCGATGAAAAAACAACCCCTCCCCCGTATACGTTTCCCATTTCCGGAAAACGCTACAGGTGGAGGTGTTTTTTATGGAAGAGAAAAAAGAACAGCAAAAAAAGAGCGGCGATTTCGGCGCTGATCCCGACGAACAGGCCATAAACGGCGATTACGGTATGCTTGAAACCGAAGAAGAAGACAAAAAAGATTAAGGGGCAGCATTTGCTGTCCCTTAATCTTTTTTCTTGCCATATGAAGCGGAGTTTAGTAATATATTTTTTGTGAGTAAATCGTAATCATTACGAATTAAAAAAGAAAGGAATCGTCCGCTTTGAAAAAACTTTTTCCCGTACTGCTCGCTTTTACCATGCTATTTGTTACGGCATGTGCAAACAAACAGGAAAGCAAGCAGGATCATAAAATTTCGGTCTATACCACCGTCTATCCACTGGAATATGTTACACAGCAAATCGGCGGGAAGTATGTGTCGGTTAAAACGATTTATCCACCGGGCACAGATGAACATACATACGAACCGTCACAGAAAGATATCCTAAAACTCGCTGATTCCGACTTTTTCTTTTACATTGGGCTCGGGCTTGAAGGTTTTGCGAACAAGGCAAAACAAGTGCTCGAAGGCCAGAATGTGAAAATGATGGCGCTCGGGGACCGGCTTCCTGTTCCGGATAAAACAAGTACGAAGGCCGATCCGCATGTCTGGCTCGACCCAATTTACGTCAAGCAAATGGCCGGCATGATTACAACACAACTTTCGAAAAAAATGCCGAAGCAAAAAACGTATTTCAAGAAAAATTACGCACAACTCGCAAAGAAACTGGATCAAGTCAATGCGGCATACAAACAGGCAGTTGAAAAGTCAGACAACAAAGAACTTGTCGTTTCCCATGCGGCATACGGCTACTGGGTAAAACGATATGGCATCAAACAAATTCCGATTGCCGGGCTCTCCACTTCGGATGAACCGTCACAAAAACAGCTGGAAAACATCATCCAGAAAGTAAAACAAGACCATATTTCCTACATCGTGTTTGAAAAAAATGTGCCTTCCAAAATCGCGGAAGTGGTTCAACAGGAAACGAATACAAAAGCGGTTTACATCCACCATCTCGGCGTCCGAACGAACGCAGAAATCAAAGCGCATAAAGATTACTTTACTTTGATGGACGACAATTTAAAAGCATTGGAAAAAGCTTTACAGTAATGGTTTGCCGCACGCTGCAAAAACTAGAAACGTACGACATGTTTTAAGGGAGGGTGTCCGGATGGCAAAAGATGTGTTATGCGAAGTCAGGAACTGTGTGTTCTGGGAGGAAGGCAATCTTTGTTCTGCCGAAGAAATTTACATCGTGAGCCATACAGGAACCCAGGCTGAAAACCAGCGGGAAACCGATTGTAAAACGTTTGAATCGATGTTTTCATGAAAATTGGCGTGAAGGGTCATTCCATTTATAAAACATTTGAATGAAAAAAAGCCTCGAGCGTCAGCCGTGTAGGATAATTTCATTTGTGAAATCGAAACTCAAGTGACGTTTGAATCGATGTTTTCACGAAAAAACATCGATTGTCCAGGTGTGAAAACTAAAATCCATGTTTTATGAAAAAATCAAGCGGGATTTCACAAAAAACATCGTTTGTCCCGGCGTGAAGATCGATTTCATATGTAAAATCGAAACTCGAGCGGGATTTCACTTATAAGACATTTGATTCGATGTTTTCATGAAAAAACTGCCGTCTTGTGCGGCAGTTTTTTCATATCGTTTCGGTATATGTCCGGATTTTTTCCACATAGGCGCGGTCGATCTCAAACCCGGTTCCCGGTCTGTCCGGCAGGCGGATTTGTCCGTTTTCCACCGTGATTTCCGGCTCAATAATATCTTTTTCCCAGAACCGGCTGGATGAAGAAATATCGCCCGGAATCGTAAAGCCCGGCAAAGAGGCGAGCGCGAGGTTAAAGGCGCGCGATACGCCAAATTCGATCATGCCGCCACACCAGACCGGAATGCCACGGGAAGCACAAAGGTCATGCAGCCGGATCGCCGGATAAAGCCCGCCGACCCGCCCAATTTTAATATTGAGCACCCGGAAGCTGCCGAGCCGGAGCGCGCTTTCCGCATCATGGTACGTTACGATGCTTTCATCCAGACAAACCGGCGTCTCCAGCTGCTTTTGCAATGCCGCGTGCTCCACAATATCATCGGCGGCAAGCGGCTGTTCAATCATCAGGAGCCCGTACCGGTCGAGCCTTTTCAAACGCGGCGCGTCCGCCAGCTTGTAAGCGGAGTTCGCATCTGCCATTAGCGCGAGATCAGGAAATGCATGCCGGATTTCGCGGATAAACGCTTCATCATGGCCGGGCTTGATTTTGACTTTCACCCTTTTATAGCCTTCATCAACAAATGCCGCGATTTGCCGGAGCGCTTCCGCTGTATCATGGCTGCCGACCGCAACGCCGGCATCCACATGGTCCCGCGCACCCCCGATTAACTGCCAAAGCGGCTTTTGCTTCTTTTTCGCATACAAATCCCATATAGCCGTTTCGATTGCTGCTTTTGCCATATGATTGCGCCGGACGGATCGGAACCGGCCGCTCACTTCTTTTGGGTGTGCAACCGGCTTTTCCCGAAGAAGCGGGATGAGCACATCTTTCAGCATGTGAAAGCATGTCTGCACCGTCTCTTCTGTATACCACGGGGTTGAAAATGCAACAGCTTCCCCGAAACCGGCCACCCCGTCCTTGTCTGTCACTTCAAGCAAGATCGCTTCCCGCTCCGTTACTTTTTCGAGTGCATTTTCAAATGGAGACTTAAGCGGCATTTTGACTACAGAAAGCGTTACTTTTTCAATCCCGATCATGACGGCAGCAGCTCCAGCAGTTTCCTGCGCACCAACTTATTCGATGCATTCCGCGGCAGCGCGGGAACGGCATACACTTTTTTCGGGATTTTAAATTTTGCAAGCCGCGTTTCGCAAAAAGCCTGCAGCTCCCTTTCCTGGACTGCCCTTTTTGTGACAATAAACGCAGCCGGCACCTGGCCCCATTTTTCGTCCTCGACGCCAATAACCCCGGCTTCAAGAATATCCGGATGGGCAAGAAGTACTTCTTCGATTTCAGCCGGATAGATATTTTCCCCGCCGGAGATGATCAGATCGGAGCGCCGGTCCAGTACGTATAAAAAGCCTTCATCATCCAGATAACCAATATCGCCGGTGAAAAACCAGCCGTCCCGAAAACTTTTCTGGTTTGCATCCGGGCGGTTCAGATAACCGATTGTCACGTTCGGCCCTTTTACAGCAATTTCTCCGTGCTCAAACGGACCGCACACTTTGCCATCGGAAACGATCCGGATTTGCGCCGGGAATAACGGTTTCCCTGCTGACCCGATTTTTCGCAGGCTGTCTTCCGGCGCAAGCGTCACGGTTTGCGAAGCCGTTTCGGTCATGCCGTATGACTGGAAAACCGGAATATTCTTTTCGGCACACGCTTCAAGCAGCGGGCGTGGCGCCGGCCCACCGCCGAGCAGGAGGCAGCGGAAGTTCGGATGAAGGCGCTCTTGACCGAGTTCACGAAGCAAACGCTGCAGCATGTTGGTCACAACCGACATCGTTGTAATGCGGCCGGACTTCAGCAGTTTGGCCGTCTCTTTTTCATCGAATTTTTCCATTAAATAGACCGTCATTCCGTAAAAAACAGAACGCATCAGGATCGAAAAACCGCTGATATGAAAAAGCGGCACTGCGCACAGCCACGTATCGTCCTCCCGCACGCCGAGATTGAGTGCAGAACCGGCGGCGCTCCACCAGTGGTTGCCGTATGTTTGCAGGACGCCTTTTGGTTTGCCGGTTGTGCCGGATGTGTACATGATCGAGCAGACATCCTCGAGTGCAAACTCCGCACGTTCTTCGTATCCTGCAGCCGGCAAATCGTCAAGCGCTTCGCTTTGGATCACTGTTGCTGTTTCGTTTAACACTTCTGCTTTTTCCCGGAACGATTTTTCCGTAATCAGGCATTTCGCCCCGCTGTCGGTGAGCTGGTACTGCATTTCCGCCGGCGTTAAACGGTGGTTAAGAAAAAGGGTGCGGACACGGAGCTGCTGCAGCGCATGGAGAATGACCGCCGTTTCCGCGCGGCTGTTTAAAAGGACCGCTGCCGTATCTTCCGCCTGCATGCCGCAGCCGGACAGCTTCCGCGCCGTTTCTTTCGCCTTTTCGTACAGCCCGGCAAACGTCAGGCTTGTACCTTGACTGATGAGCGCAATCCGGTTCGGCGTTAAATACGCGCGCTGTTTTAAAAAATTGGGTAGCATAACATCACCTGGTAAAAATCTATTTTGGACATGCCACTTTTGCTTTTTCAACAGGACAGTTTATCCCTGTCCAATGCAAGATCGTCTTTTAAAAGCGCCTTAAAGGACATTACAGGCTTTGTCACTTGTAAAATTGTCCTTTTGAACCTCTTTAAAGGACAATTTGTGCTTTGTTTCTCTCTGAAATGTCCTTTTGAATCCCTGTAAAGGACAGTTTACGCTTCGTTTCTACCTGAATTGTCCTTTTGAAACATGCTAAAAGACAGTTCTACCTTTGTCACTTGTCGAAATGTCCTTTTGAACCCTTCTAAAGGACATTTTGCTTTTTGTCTCTCCCGGAATTGTCCTTTTGGAACACGCTAAAAGACAGTTTGACCTTTGTCACTTGCCGAAATGTCCTTTTGAACCCCTGTAAAGAACAATTTGCTCTTCGTCTTTCCCCGAATTGTCCTTTTGGAATCTAAAAGACAGTTCTACCTTTGTCACTTGCCGAAATGTCCCTTTGAACCCCTCTAAAGAACAATTTGCTCTTCGTCTTTCCCCGAATTGTCCTTTTGGAACACACTAAAAGACAGTTCTACCTTTGTCACTTGCCGAAATGTCCTTTTGAACCTCTCTAAAGGACAATTTGCTTTTTGCCTCTCCCGGAATTGTCCTTTTGGAACACGCTAAAAGACAGTTTGACCTTTGTCACTTGCCGAAATGTCCTTTTGAACCTCTTTAAAGGACAATTTGCTTTTTGCCTCTCCCGGAATTGTCCTTTTGGAACACGCTAAAAGATAGTTTGACCTTTGTCACTTGCCGAAATGTCCTTTTGAACCTCTCTGAAGGACAATTTGCGCTTTGTCTTTCCCTGAATTGTCCTTTTGAACCCCTGTAAAAGAACAATTTGCACTTCGTCTTTCCCTAAATTATCCTTTTGAACCTCTAAAGGACAATTTGCGCTTTGTCACTAGTCAAAACGTCTCTTTGAACCACGCTAAAGAACATCTCAGCCACTTGCTGAATGGCCTTTTTGAATCATGGACCATTCAGCAAAAATTTCCCCGTGAAAAAATTCAGGCTGCCTCAATCGAGACAGCCCATTTTCCAATCACGGGAAACGCGGGAATTGGCCGAAGTCCGGTTTGCGTTTTTCCTTGAATGCATCGCGGCCTTCTTTTGCTTCGTCCGTTGTGTAATACAAAAGGGTTGCATCGCCCGCAAATTGCTGGAGGCCGGCAAGCCCGTCCGTATCAGCATTAAACGCGGCTTTCAGGAAACGGATCGCCATTGGGCTTTTCTCAAGGATTTCCTCCGCCCATTTGATCGTTTCTTCTTCCAGTTTTTCGTACGGCACGACTGCGTTAACAAGCCCCATTTCCAACGCTTCCTGCGCGTTGTACTGGCGGCATAGATACCAGATTTCACGCGCTTTTTTATGGCCGATGATCCTTGCAAGATAACCTGCACCGTAACCGCCGTCGAAGCTGCCAACTTTCGGACCGGTCTGACCGAAAATGGCATTATCAGCCGCAATCGTCAAATCACAAACCACATGCAGTACATGTCCGCCGCCGATCGCATAACCTGCTACCATGGCAATGACCGGTTTCGGGATCACACGGATCAAATGCTGCAGATCAAGCACGTTCAGGCGCGGAATATTGTCGCTGCCAACATAACCGCCATTGCCGCGCACTTTTTGATCGCCGCCGGAACAAAATGCCTTTTCCCCCATACCGGTTAAAATAATGACTCCGATGTTGGCGTCATCGCGCGCCCGGGAAAACGCATCATACATCTCGGTTACCGTTTCCGGCCGGAAAGCATTGCGCACATGGGGACGGTTAATCGTAATCTTGGCAATGCCATTATAGGATTCGTATAAAATATCTTCATACTCATGCTCAGTCTTCCATTCAACTGCCATGATGATTCCTCCTTTTTATGTACATTTTATGACAATTTATCAACAATTTTTTAAAAATCCCTTTATCATTGTACCAAACTTTTTCGGATCTTCCACATGAATTGCATGGCCGGCATGCGAAAAAATGATTTTTTTGGCATGCGGGAGCTGCTCCTCCATCTCTCCGGCAATCCGGCAAAACTTGGCATCCCATTCGCCAGCTGCAAGTAAGACGGGGAAATGAAGTTCAGAAAGTCTTCCCCACCATGATGGCTGCGCGCCTGTCCCCATGCCGCGGAGGCTGTTCGCCAAACCAGCCGGGTCATTTTCGAGGCGCTGTTTGCGAATTTTTTCTCTTACTTCAGCCGGCAGCTGTTTTTGTGATGCAAACAGCGGTAGATTTTCCCAATGGCTGACAAATGCTTCCATGCCTCCGGTCAAAATCCGTTCCGCCAGCTGTTCATCCCGTTCTCGCCGCGCCAGCCGTTCCGCTTCCGTTTTCAAACCGGGAGACGCGCTTTCCAGTACAAGTTTGTCCACCATTTGCGGGTACTGGACGGCAAACGTAAGCGCCAGCCTCCCGCCCATCGAATAGCCGAGAACAGACGCCCGCCGGATGCCAAGCGCCAGAAGCACCGCACGCAAATCAGCGGCGGCTTTTGTAATGTCATAGCGGCCGGGATCATCTGGTTTTTCGGTTTTGCCGTGGCCGATGATATCCACCACAATGCAGCGGAATTCGTCCCGAAGTATGGAAACCGTATCATTCCAGGTATTACCATTTCCTGTAAAACCGTGAAGCAACAGCAACGGTTCCCCGTCACCCGCCGTTTCTACATGATATTCCAATCCGTTAATTCTCATTGTTGCTCACCTTGAAAATAACGTTCCATTTCCCGGGAAACTTGTGACCAGATTTTCCGGTGGGTTTCGACATTTTTCGCCCGGTTTGTCCGCACTTCAATCACCTGTAGCCCGCCTTTATATTCGGAAAGCGCCGCCCGGAATTGATCCCAGTTTTGCGGCTGGATGTAGCTCCCGCCATACATTTTAACCGCATATTCAAACGCGAGGTCCGTCGGCGTGCCGAACAGCTGCTCAAATTTTTCCGGTTCATCCGCCTGGGGCAGGAAAGAAAAAATGCCCCCACCATTATTATTGATCAAAATCACACAAAGATTGAGCTTATGCATTTTCGTCATCAGCAGGCCGTTTAAATCATGGAAAAAGGACAAGTCGCCGATCAGCAAAAAGGCTTTGCCGCATCCCGCGCTCACGCCGGTTGCACTGGACACAACGCCGTCAATGCCGTTCGCGCCCCGGTTTGCCAGAATGCGGATCTTTTTATCTGTTGCCTGAAAAAATGTATCGACATCCCGGATCGGCATGCTGTTGCCGACAAAAAGGGTGCTGCCGTCCGGCAAAGCAGCAGCAAGTTCGGTTACCGTTTTTCCTTCATCAAAGGTTTTTTCCACCTCCAGCGAAGCCGTAACAATCTGCCGCGCCTGTTGATTCAATTTTTCCCACATGGTGAACCATTCCGAAACCGGGTTCATTACAATTATATTTGACAATTTTTTACAGAAATCAATTTCATCCGAATAAACAACCGTTGTCCCCCGCTTCACGGGATCGCGCCAGCCGTTTCCGCCGTCAACGATATAATGGGCAGCTGTTTTTACTTTTTTTAGCAAAAGGGTCAGCGGTTTGGAAACGGGCATGGCACCGAAGCGAATCACAACATCCGGTGCAAGGCGGTCGGCCCATTTCGGATCTTTTAGTAAGGAATCATAATTTTCAATGATCCTTTCTTTCCCGTGCCGGCCGCTTCGCAGTTGTGACAGCGGATCGGCCAGCACCGGGTAACCCGTTTTTTCGCTGAGCGCCACAACCGCCTCCGCAAAGCCGGGAATATCAATCGGCCCGCAAATGATCAGGCCGCGGTTCTTTTCCCGGATCTCTTTTGCCACGACTTCAACCGTTTCTTCTGAAAGTTGCAGGGTGCCGGAAAAATTTTCAATTGCCGGCACCGGTACTTCGCCGGCAAAAGGAGACGGCTTAAGAACCGGAACAAGCGGCTCGCGCAACGGAAAATTAAGATGCACGGGGCCCGCCGGCTGCTGTAGTGCCGTCACGACTGCCCTGGCCGCCGTCTGCCGGACAAATTGAAGCACTTCTTCTCCTGCTTCCGGAAGCGGCATCTCCTCAAACCATTTGACATGGGTGCCGTACAGCCGGATCTGGTCAATGGCCTGCGGGGCACCGACATTGCGCAGTTCATGCGGCCGGTCTGCCGTCAGCACAATAAGCGGCACGCGTGAAATATTGGCTTCCGCAACCGCCGGATAATAGTTGGCGGCAGCTGTGCCAGACGTACATAAAAGCACAACCGGTTTGCGTTTTTCTTTTGCAAGCCCGAGCGCAAAAAAAGCGGCTGACCGTTCATCAATATCCATGTAAATTTTAAAATCCGGATGTTCCGCTAACAACATCGCAATCGGCGTCGACCTTGACCCGGGGCTTACCACCGCATAGCGGATCCCCATCGCGGACAACTGCCGGATAAAAGCTGCCAAATAAGTTGTCATGATCTCCTGGTGTTCCACTCTATTTGCCTCCTAAAGCACGCAGCATTGGGGTAAATTTGACGCTTGTTTCTTTATATTCTTCTTCAGGTTCCGATTCCTTGACGACACCGCATCCGGCATAAAGGGATGCATGATCCTCCTTTAATAGTCCGGAGCGGATGCCGACGCAAAATTCGCCGCTTCCCCTGTAATCCACCCAGCCGATCGGCGCACCGTATAAACCGCGGTCCATTTTTTCAAGAAGCCGGATTGCTTCCATGGCCGGCTGCCGCGGAATACCGCCAAGTGCTGGCGTCGGATGGAGCGCTTTGACCAATTGAAAAAGGGTGGTGTCCTTGTCCTTCACTGTCCCGGTAACCGGGGTGTAAAGATGCTGGATATCGCGCATCCGCATCAACACAGGCGCATCCGGCACATTCAGCCCGTTGCAAAAAGGTTCAAGCACCTGCCGAATCATGGATACGACAAAACCATGCTCGCTTAAATTTTTCTGATCCGAAAGCAGCGCTTTTCCAAGTTCCAAATCCTCCGCCTCATTGCGGCCGCGTTTGATCGAACCGGCAAGACACGTCGATAAAATATGCCGGCCCGTTTTTTTCACCAGCCTTTCCGGCGAAGCCCCGATAAAACTTTCACTGCCTTCTTCCAGCACAAATAAATAGCTGTCATGCTGCTGGGCGGAAAGCGCCGCAAGCACCGCATCCGGGCTCGCCACACCGTCAAAAGCAAGTTCCAGTTTTCTTGCCAGGACAACTTTGTCCATTCTCCCTTCCCGGATAAACTCCACGGCTGTTGCGACACTTTTTTTCCATTCGTCCGAACCGATTTCCTTTACAGCTTTTAAAAGCGGAAGTGCAGGGAAAGCTGTACTGCCGTTTAAAAGGCTTCGCGCGGTTTCCTCCGCTTCCTGCACACTCTCTGTTCCGCCGCATCCGTTTACCGTAAGAAAGACGGCATCTTTTTTAAACGTGAAAAGAATTTGCGGCACGCGGAAAATGCCTTGGCCAAATGTTTTCCATTCCTGCTTTGCAACCGTCCCGTCAAACGCAAAACCGCCGAAAAGCACAGGCCCTGTTCCCGTTTCACCGGTATCCGAATAAACTTCGCCCGCCCCCTTCAAATTTCGCCATTCGTCTTCCATTTGGGCAAAACCGTCAGAGGCTGTGACCGTACAGGACCATACGCGGCCAAAACCGACAAATACGGTTTCGCGATCGGCATCCTGCCAGAAAAACCGGCTGCCGTAAAAACGCGCGGCACCCGCTGTAAAAAGGCGGAGCGGATCCGGTGCAGTGCGGCATTTTATGACTTTGCTTACCAGTTTTAATGCCGGCGCCGTTTTTTCTTTCATTAATATATCCTCATTAGCCAAAAGATCTCCTCCAAACCTCTCTTGCTTTTTGCCGGGCCATCTATCACAGTTTTCATATGAAAACTTAACATTTTTATGAACATACCTCATCTATTATATAAAATTTGCCGGTTAAATTCAGCAAAACGGCTTAAAATAAGATTGCCAACCAAATACATTGACACATGGGCCTGATTTCCCTAAACTTTAAATGTACTAATTTCGCCATATTTATATAAGAATAGCATAAAAGGAGAGTAAGAAGATGAATGCGCAATCTTCTCCATCAATCGGCCCTGACAAAGGCTGGCGGATCTGGTGGCAATTAACACGGCCCCATACTTTAACGGCCGGTTTTGTGCCTGTCATTCTCGGGACAGTACTAGCTTTGGGCATTGCCCGCATCAATCTGCTGCTGTTTGCTGCAATGCTGGTTGCAACCCTGTTAATTCAGGCAGCAACCAATATGTTTAATGAATATTACGATTACAAACGCGGCCTTGATACCGAGCATTCCGTCGGGATCGGCGGGGCAATCGTCAGAAACGGCATCAAACCGAAAACGGTGCTCCACCTCGCCTTTGCTTTTTTCGGCGCAGCCATGCTGATCGGCGTTTACATTTGCTCGCAAAGTTCCTGGTGGATCGCTGTAATCGGCACTGTCTGCATGCTTGTTGCTTATCTTTACACTGCAGGGCCTTTTCCAATTTCATCGACGCCGCTTGGCGAACTGATTTCCGGCTTTTTTATGGGTGTAATTATTATATTAATATCGTTTTTTATCCAGACAAAAACGATCACATGGCCGATTGTATTTATTTCGATTCCGATTATGATTTTAATCGGTGCCATTATGCTGTCGAATAATATCCGCGATCTGGACGGCGATAAAGCAAATGGCAGAAAAACGATCGCCATTCTGCTCGGCCGGAAAGGAGCCATCCTGCTTCTGGCCGCAATGTTTGCCCTTTCCTATCTCTGGATGGCCGGGCTCGTTTTGTTCGGTGTTGTAACCCCGTGGGTATTGCTCGTTTTTGTCAGCACACCGAAACCGGTCCGGGCCATTAAAGGCTTTATTGGAAAAAGTGAACCGTTGCAAATGCTGCCTGCCATGAAAGCAACCGCACAGACAAACACCATTTTCGGGGTGCTTTTATCCATCAGCTTTTTGATCGATCATTTTATTTAAAAACAAACGGCGGAGTGTTGCACTCCGCCGTTTGTTTTTGCGTTTTTTCGGTCCCGGCGCCTTGGGAGATGTAAAGGGGGTTGAGATGTAAAAAAAACGCAAAAAAAAGCTGCTCCGGCATTTTCCGGAACAGCTTCGTGACCAGTATGACCCGTACGGGATTCGAACCCGTGTTACCGCCGTGAAAGGGCGGTGTCTTAACCGCTTGACCAACGGGCCGGAAATGGCGGAGAAGGAGGGATTTGAACCCTCGCGCCGCTAATCGCGACCTACACCCTTAGCAGGGGCGCCTCTTCAGCCACTTGAGTACTTCTCCATATGGCTCCGCAGGTAGGATTCGAACCTACGACCGATCGGTTAACAGCCGATTGCTCTACCACTGAGCTACTGCGGAATATATGGGCCTAAATGGACTTGAACCATCGACCTCACGCTTATCAGGCGTGCGCTCTAACCAGCTGAGCTATAGGCCCAAAGTGGAGCGGGTGATGGGAATCGAACCCACGACAACAGCTTGGAAGGCTGTGGTTTTACCACTAAACTACACCCGCAGCAAAGGGCGGATGATGGGAATCGAACCCATGAATGCCGGAGCCACAATCCGGTGCGTTAACCACTTCGCCACAACCGCCATATATTTTTCATTGAAACCAATGGTGGCTCGGGACGGAATCGAACCGCCGACACAAGGATTTTCAGTCCTTTGCTCTACCGACTGAGCTACCGAGCCAAAACAAGCGGTCCCGACGGGAATCGAACCCGCGATCTCCTGCGTGACAGGCAGGCGTGATAACCGCTACACCACGGGACCAATTGCGGGGGCAGGATTTGAACCTGCGACCTTCGGGTTATGAGCCCGACGAGCTACCAGACTGCTCCACCCCGCGATGATAAAATAATGAAATGGCGGAGGAAGAGGGATTCGAACCCCCGCGCGGTGTAACCCGCCTGTCGGTTTTCAAGACCGATCCCTTCAGCCAGACTTGGGTATTCCTCCGTATGAAAAAATAAAAAATGGTGGACCTTGTAGGACTCGAACCTACGACCGGACGGTTATGAGCCGTCTGCTCTAACCAGCTGAGCTAAAGGTCCGATATACAAAATATAGCGGCGGAGGGGATCGAACCCCCGACCTCACGGGTATGAACCGTACGCTCTAGCCAGCTGAGCTACGCCGCCGTTATTTGACTCTGTTTGGTGGATTGGTGGAGCCTAGCGGGATCGAACCGCTGACCTCCTGCGTGCAAAGCAGGCGCTCTCCCAGCTGAGCTAAGGCCCCGTTATGATCTTCATGGTCGGGAAGACAGGATTTGAACCTGCGACCCCATGGTCCCTAACCATGTGCTCTGCCAAGCTGAGCTACTTCCCGAAAAAGGAATAAGCGCGCCCAAGAGGAGTCGAACCCCTAACCTTTTGATCCGTAGTCAAACGCTCTATCCAATTGAGCTATGGGCGCATTTGTCATGGTACTGATGCCGAGGACCGGAGTCGAACCGGTACGGTAGTCACCTACCGCAGGATTTTAAGTCCTGTGCGTCTGCCAATTCCGCCACCCCGGCGGGATAAAATGGAGCGGAAGACGGGATTCGAACCCGCGACCCCCACCTTGGCAAGGTGATGTTCTACCACTGAACTACTTCCGCATATCATGTAAACAGTGCGGGTGAAGGGAGTCGAACCCCCACGCCTTACGGCGCCAGATCCTAAGTCTGGTGCGTCTGCCAATTCCGCCACACCCGCGGATAAATGGTGAGCCATGCAGGATTCGAACCTGCGACCCTCTGATTAAAAGTCAGATGCTCTACCAACTGAGCTAATGGCTCATATTCCGATAACGACATTACTTGTCACAAAGAGAATTATACTATATTGGGTTAAATATGTACATATCTATTTTTAAGATTCCCGGGAAGTATGGTGCCGGTCACAAGCCAGTATCCCCAACCTTCCGATGGAAAGCCGGTTGCACCTGAATCGGAACGGCATAAAAATGGAGGATGACGGGATCGAACCGCCGACCCTCTGCTTGTAAGGCAGACGCTCTCCCAGCTGAGCTAATCCTCCGTATTATGGCCCGGCAACGTCCTACTCTCGCAGGGGGAGACCCCCAACTACCATCGGCGCTGGAAAGCTTAACTTCCGAGTTCGGGATGTGTTCGGGTGTGACCTTTCCGCCATTATCACCGGACCTGTATAATTTTGGGATGTGTTCCCTGAAAACCGGATAGGAGAAAAAACTGTAAACGGAGAATAGCTTTGGTTTCTAACTTTGAGAATTGTCCAGCTCCAGCGCCTTTGGCAAGGCACCTCCGCTTTTCTGTTTGGTTAAGTCCTCGATCGATTAGTATCCGTCAGCTCCACGCGTCGCCGCGCTTCCACCCCGGACCTATCAACCTGATCATCTTTCAGGGATCTTACCAGTATAAACTGTGGGAAATCTCATCTTGAGGGGGGCTTCATGCTTAGATGCTTTCAGCACTTATCCCTTCCGCACATAGCTACCCAGCG
>Ga0207748_1000092_pt1 | contig 91803 bp, 81 predicted proteins | sample HigsolmetaGSP13D_FD_184841 | JGI IMG/M metagenome (GOLD analysis project Ga0207748, IMG submission 184841) | High solid enriched microbial communities from the Joint BioEnergy Institute, USA - SP1-3-D (SPAdes) | ecosystem: Engineered > Bioreactor > SSF (Solid state fermentation) > Aerobic >...
CCCCCCCGGGCCTGCGTCCTAGAAGCGGCATATGTCGTGCTGCCGCTCTGAAAGGCGAAAGATACATGACAGGATGAAGAAGACATCACTTCATCGAAATTGGTTGGCGGTTTCTGCCATAGCTTAGGTAGGTAGTTACGTATGTACGACTCTTTAGGCCAGTTACCATACCCCTAAACATGGTTTGGTTGAACTGCCCCCACTCACCGATTGGACGGCTTTGTGAGATGATATGAAACACCAAAGTCAGTCTGCTATAACCGGAGTTAGGGGTTCTCCCGTCTGCTGTGGTTGATGGAACGTTTCATTTCATTGAAACAGACTGTCCTGCTCGACATGCAAAAGGGAGAAATGCTTCGGATCTGCGAGTTTGTCCGATCGACTGTCAAATGGTGATCTTGTTCTCCGATAAATCGGTCGTGCTTTCCACTAACGTTGATTCCGTGAACAAGTGATCCCATATCGGATAAAGATAGTCGCTCGAATACTCGACGAAGTGATGACAGGATCACCCCGATTGAGCCCACTGATTTAGATCGTACCCATAATTCCAGGATGCATTACTCCACATATTTCCCTGATTCGTGTACTGGATGGTATCGCCGTTCTCAGCTTGCTCAGGTGCCACCGGCACTGACGGAGCAAATGCTTCTGGCCCATAAGCCTCAGAATAGCCTTGTCCAAATACATTCCCGGGGAACTGGTTAGGCAGCTCCCAGCCCGCTGTGAGGGGTATCTGCAACAAATCCGGTGACATGAACATGTTATTGGAAAAGGGATATGCATCGGGGGTAGTTGAAGGATAGTTGAGCGTGGCGGTAGCTTGTTCGACGTACTGTGGTGCTTGTGCCAGTTCCGGCACCGGACCGCAGTCTGGGACGTTGCCTTGACTGAAATCTCCAAAATCAGGAGAGCTTTCTGGCGTGGCGTGCTCAGAGGAGTTGGTGGGAGAGAGTCCGTCGGTGTCGGACATCTGTATTCTGCTTGTAGACTCGGGGGGAGATGCAATTTGAGTTGCCTCTTGGCCATTCTGGCCAGGTGGATGATCCGCCACATCCTGCGGCTGGCTAGACGGTGAATTCTGGACGGGGGATCTTTTCCCGCTAAGCAATGTTCGATCGGCTTTCCGGATTTTGAGATTCCTTTCTTCCTTCTCGATAACCATTTTCGCTATTCGCTCGAGCACGCCACACATGTTGGCCATAAACCTGGCATTGTTATATACTCCATCTCCAGGAATAAGCGTGGTAAAGAATGTCACTGCCATATTCAACGATCGGAGGTCCTCCCGGGACTTTGGATGCCTGGTATTCCGCAAAATATTTATGAAGATTATAATAGCCGCAAGGAAAAGATAATATAGGAGAGACCTGAGTCTAGTCAGCATAATAATCGTGACCAAGATTGCGAAGCGGACTTACCAAATCCAAGCTATGTCTCCCCAAGGCATCGTAGTTACTAGCTTCAGTGAATCTCTGGCAGCCTGCACGCAGATATTGTTTGAATAATATGATTGGGCACTGAGAGGTCTTGGGTCTGAACTTTGCTTGAGCGAATCCGTAAAATGACCCGCAGAAAAAAAGTCGTGAAGGAGAGGGATTCGATTTATCATTATGACAGAGTTGTAATAGGCAAGCTGAAGGCCGATATGGCAAATGTTCATCAGATTGTCGGGATCTGCCGTTGCTTGGCTGAGTTGGTCATCGACTGGATTGCTCCTTTTCCACTCCTCGAGTTCGGCATTCAACTCCCTGACAGTGGCATGGACCTCCGGTTGGGATTTTGTCAAGGACTTGGCGGAATACAATTTGCCGTATATTCGGCTTTTTATCACAGTGAGACGGCAGAGTTGGCGGAAGAAAGCCATATTGCAGTTATTATCTGCGGATGAGGAACGTCCGTAATTAACGTGATCATCTTCCGGGAGATCCACGTCGAAGTCGTCAACATCTTGCGCTGGAGCGTTTCCAGAGCGAATACAGATACTGCGCAAACTAGTTAATATTCCGGGCTCTATTCAACGTATGCAGGCTCCTTACCTTTGATCCAGTATGTAAGCGATCCAAAATACCCTCCTTCTCTGTTCTTGCTCAATCGGGGAAAGGTTTGAGTAAGTGGCTTGTCTGTGAAGTCCCAATTGATGGCAGGATCGAAGAGCCGCGGTCACGATGGGAAGCGCCAATTGAACACCAGAGTTGCCTCTGAGGAAAAGTGCCTTCAGAGCTGTCAGTCAATCAAATACAGGTTAGATATATCGGACAATAACATACCATTCCCAGCAGAGCCTGGATGCTCAGAAGGTCTGTGCGACGCAATGTGAGTTCCGTCAGAACAGACATGGCGTTTTTGAAATACATCCAGGCCCTCTCATTATCTCTTTCCGGTCGCAAGCTGTTAGATAGCCTATACCTGTAGGCCAGAGCAAGCATGACGTTGATGCTCGCCCACCGAGCCGCATCATTACATGTCTGCTGCGTATATTGCCATTCGACCAGCCGCATAAAGGTCGGCTCGTGGTAGACGGGAAACAGAACGTTGACCGTCCGGAAGTAATCTTTTAACAGGGCAAAAACCTCCGCTCTCGATGGCAGTGGCTTGAAAACACGGGAAGCGAAGAGGTCGTGGTACACGTCAGGACGCCAGTAGCTCGACGAATTGTCATCTGACAGCGAACTGAGTATAGAATTTGGAAAGCTGTTGTCGCCTGACTTCGCCCTTATCCATTGGATACCCTCTTCAGACAGTATAGACAAACAAGAGGCTCGACCTATATAGCATTTTACATTAGCAAATGCCTGGACGTAAACAAGTCTACACGAAAGTTCATGGCAGACTTACCGAAATAGCGAGGATCACCTCTGTTGTTTGTCTTGAGGAGGAAGGTATTCTGCGAATGTCTACGACCATTTGCACCGGGTTGGCTTTCACAGGAGACAGACGACATCCATGAACCGGACCGAGCCCGCGGTCCCATGTCTGGTTGGCAATATCCGAGTTAGTGATGTTTTTTTTTTTCCCGACTCCAATGACGTCTGAATGTGCTGTTGTACCTTCTTTGAGTGCTCTCAGCGCCTCAGGGTTGCCTTCAAACCACGTGGATCCTTCCCAATATCCTTCATCATTTTGTTCATAATCATCATCAACATCCAGATCGTCTTCTGCATCATCCTCGAGAATCGTCTCATCTACATAGTTCTGCGGAAGGACCCCGGCAGCTTTCAACAGAGATTCGACCTGTTTCAAGCGTGTCTCCAAGTATCTGATATGTTGTGCTCTATATGAGGTTACTCAGCGACACAGGCCCCTCAAGTAGTAGCAATCATTATCCGGGGGGCTGTTGAGGGTATACCTCTTGAGAGACTCTCTCTTCGACCTCCTTGTGCTGAATACGCATCTGGTCTTGCGCTGCATACACTGGACGCAGACCTTGCTGCGACCATCGACTTCGCATCTGATCTTCTTCCTGCGACACGTATCGCACGCCTGGGCATACAAACATTTTACCATTGGTATCTTGCCTTTATGATCAAGGCTCGATAGCAGCAATTCTTACCATGGAGGAACGCCTTCGAGCCGCCGGTTTATGCTCGCTAAAGTCGACACTATCCTTGGGATAAGAGACCGTGCGATCCTTCTCTAGCTGCGACGACGGGAGATGATGGCACCGCCCGAATCTGGCACAGTCGCAGCCGGGGACCCTGGACCGTGCATAATTCATGAAACTAAGCAAGCAGTCGTTACTGTGTGCTATACAGTACACAGAGGAAGTCCACGTCGTGAACTCATGAAGAGCGTGGTCAAGACCACCAGAAGGTCTTGGCTAGTGTGGTCGGGGGCCAAGGCGACGGAGGCGTTGATCATAAGCGGCGGATTATTGTCAAATCGATTTCCGCGTCTCCCCGGATCTGGTACGCCAAGCCAGCTCCTGTGGCGCGGACCCTTGGGGGCTGATGCTTGATTTTCAAAAAAGATATGCGGTGAACGCTGATGGATAGCAGTACTCCGTCAACGACGACGCTGGGCGGTGATCCTGTGTCCCTCGGGATCTCGGCACGTTCGCATCCCGCAGCTGGCCGCGCTCGGACTTAGCGAGAAAGCGCTCCGAGCCGCAGGATGGATGGGGGCCGTCGGTGACTCGGTGGTCGGTCCTGCCGACCCCATGTTTTCCGCTTTGGGAATTTCCTGTCCGGCCCTAAAGAAAAGTATTATTAATCGGCCCCGGATCCTGAAACGGCGTTAAGCCTGTTTTTCTATGCCGCCGATCTGACCAGCCAAGATCGGCTAGGGATAGCCAAGCCCTAATTGATCTACAGTATGGCTCGGGCACCCGACCAGGGTTCCTCGAAAACCACGACGCAGCTTAAAAAAATTCATAACAATAATGAAATTCCGGAGCAGATTTTAATGACGACGAAAGGGTTTTCTTTTCCGTAGTTTGCACGCGGCGAGTCGCTTGGGATTTGACGAATTTGTTGAGAGACCATATACAAGTGCAGCCTCACCCAGAATCTAGATTCTAGACTAGATGCATGATGGGTTTGAATCTTAGGTTGAACGGTAGAAAAGGAGGGCTTGGCCGAGAAACATACCATATATACCCAGATCAATCCTCGTTCATCTCGATTTAAAAAATGATATTAACCCGTGCATGGTTAAGTACAGTACATACAGTACACGTACACCACATATGTAAACACATTGCATACAGCCTGACGACATACAGAGCTTGATGAAACATATATATGGACACTTCCAATTTCCAATCCCAAAATCTCAATCCTACATTCTGCTCGCACATGTCTTCACCATCCAACATTAGGTACTGTACATAGATACTATATATTCTGTACCATTATCTCAAAGGTGCCTCCCTCACATCACGCAGGCACCCGCGCGCTCATCATGCGCCAGAAATCGCAGCGCTGGCCTCGCCCCCCTTCCCAGGTATAGGCGTCGACGAGCGCAAAGTCCGGCTTGAGACCGGACCCCTCGTAGACTGGGATCTTGATGCCCGTGACGCCGTCGACCTCGGACATCAGGTGGCCGCCCGTTTGGTTCAGATTCAGCTGCGTCTGTTGCCCGACGGTGAAGGCCGGCCAAGATCGGATGACCGTGGCGGCGTCGCTGGGTATGGTCTTGTTGACGATTTTGGTCGGGGTTCCGGTGAGGATGAAGCTGTTCCAGATTGCTTTCGTGTCGCAGTCAGAAAGTCAGTATAGATCTATCAGATCGTTCAGGTAGGTAATGTGAAAAGTGGTAAGTAGTATGCGATACTTACACATGACAGAAGTCTGGAACGCCTGGGACATCGTGTCCGGACGCGGCCCGAAGTACGAGAAGATATCGTACCCGTGGACTGCCGGGATGATCGAGTACTGATACTTGTAGCTTGCCCGGTTCTTGTCGCTGAATGCTTCTGCCATCCAGTACGATGGACAGACGAACGTGACCTCGGCGTACAAGTTCTGCTAGCGTCAGCAAGATCATGTCTGTCCATGTATACAGTTGCGGGTCTCGGTTTCGACGTCTGCATACATTTGCCCGCTGCTGTTGCAAAGCTGCTCTGGTTCAGCGCCGTCAGCGCCCCCTCTCCGGACGTAGCGAATCTGGCCGCGCTCTCATTCACAGGGGCCGCGGTGGAAGGTTAATAGAGGAGGGTCTTGTTTACGTCGCTTTCTGTGAACAGGGGGAAGAGCTGCCGCACATACCGCACGAAATCCGCCTCCGTTTCGGTGTTCTGCGGAGTAAAGCGAGAGCCTTCATCGGCGTTGTTCTGTTGTATCCGAACATTAGCAGCTAATTGCAAGCCTTCACCAGGGACTAACATACCCCAACAAGCAATCTCGCGCCATTGACCTGCTTCTTGAGAAACTGCTGGCTAGGCAGCTGCTGCACGAAATCACCGTCTGTCACGGGCAAGAAAGCCCATTGCCCGTACTTGCCCGTTGCGCTGACGGTATAGCTGGCATTTTGCAGCGTCGCCGTATCCTTGGCCACAAGGCAGTCGAAGACGGATATCTTCGACTTCCGAGTCTGAAGACCGTCGAAGCATCCGGCAGCTGCTGCGAAGGTGTAGTACATCTGTGAAGGCACAAAGTCAGAGTAACTGTACTGCATAGGCAGGTTGGGACTAGCAGCAATGGCCTAGGATGACTTCAGCTTAGACGATCTGTTCAAGTAATATTCGACTTCGGGCCCTTACGTTTTGAAATAGCGATGTCCCGAGAGTTCCTCCGTATGCCATGGCCAGAAGCATCACAGAACCGCCACCTGACGGGTCAGCCATCAATCCTATGGAAAAAGCGCTGGACTCACCTGCAACAGTCACTGTCGTGTGATCACCACCAAAGAGATGGACATATTGCTGCACCCATTCCAAGGCCAAATACTGATCGAGAATGCCAGCATTGGGCGCTCCGAATCGCTTGATTTCATCCGACGAGAGAAAACCGAAGGCACCGAGCTTTCGCTTTGGCAATTAGCACCGTCCACGGAGACCAGAGCAGACTTGCGGTACGAGATGCATACCCGATACTGGATTGCGATCCCTCCAAAGTCGTATCCAGAGTTCGAGATCAGAAATGGGATATTCGCCGTGCCGTCTCCCGTTCCGTAACCGCCACCGTCTATATGACTCTTTAGATATTGCTCCATCGCGTGAAAGATTCCTGAAACTTACGAATCCAAACGAAGACCGGCAGGTTAGTCGCATTCGGCGGCGCATACACGTTGAGAAGAAGGCAGTCCTCACTTTGCGACGATGACTGTGCGAAAGCCGCCTTGTTTCTTTGAATCGTTAGCCTACGTCAAGAATGAAATGGAAAAGAAATTGCTCGCAGCTGTGCTTCAGGACTCTGGGGGCACATCTTCGGATACGAATTGGCGTTGACTACTTTACTGCCTTTTGAGCGCGTTCGTGGTGGGACTGGTCGTTGCCATCGTAGATTGCCAAGTGGTGGTTCGGCGTAGCGAATGCTGTACACGACGCGGAGAGATTAGCGATCAAACAGGCCTATATTAATATTAATTGCACATAGGAATTGTGACTTACCCGAGCCACGTATTCAAGCCAGTCTTCTCATTGTATTCCCCACGATAAGTTGCGTACCCAAGATCAACTTCCAGCGGCTTGGTGGACGCGCGACGAGGTGTGAATACGGATTGCCGACACCCAGCGAAAGCACCGGTAGGATACATGTTGGCAAACAGGAAGCCAGCACCAGAGCGTACAGGCTCACTCGGGATGCAGCCGCAGAAAATCCTGCCATGGCGCTTGACATTTCTGCGCTCGCGACTGTCCAGTAGCCTCTTGCGCGTGGTCCTGGGAGGTAACGCCATTTTAAAGATCGCAAGGACCCTCATCCAAGTCAGGTAGTATTCACATAGGAAGATTGATCGGGAGCCACGAGTCCCGTTCCCGCTGACTCAAGGGAATGCAGAGAGCATCTCCGTACGGGAATGCCGGTCCTCATTGCTCCAGCGCCTGGCAGAGCTCTCATGAAGTTGGAGGAATAACAACCATTCGATATTTGATTGGCCTGTAGATCTAGGGACCCCCGAATACTTACTAGTTGATAATAATGAACCACTACCGGAGGGCCTCAAGCTTAACCGCTTGCGCTTGAGGCATCCATGTGCTGGACTCCGTATGTGACCAAAATATCAAAGTATGAGACAGCGGAAAGCGCCGCAATGATGTAGTGAATCCTCACTCCTACTGGGTACATCCATTCCCCTGCAATATTGTGCTCCTGCTGGCAGCCTCCACTGCGGTTGAGCAGAGTGTCGACGCGGAGGTTCATGTTGCCGTCGATGGTCTGTATAGCACCGCATCGAATTCCAATAGCTCTCAAATATAGAATGTCAAACATTTTAGCTGACTTTGGTATCCTGGTATCACTTTTTCAACAGCATTTACTGCTCACTTGCGTTACGGACTCCTCTGGGTGAACCTCGCGCTACCAACCTTGTGCCTTCACATGGCATAATGCGACGTAAGGTCAGGGCCAGTATCTGTCCACACGTGGTTTAATCTATTAATGCCATGTTAACGACATCTGATGGACAAGGGACAGGGGATCCATCTAGCTACAGTACTGTACATTCATTCATACATACATAGGTAGCAAGGAGCGTGGGGAACCTTATGGCTTGATATGATTGATGTGATCAATGTGTGATGAGCACCGCCTTCATATTCATATCAATCAATATCTACAATGACCCTGAGAGCACCGGAGAACGCCCGGCCGGCTTGGAGGGCAGGTGGGCCGGGCAGACCTCTTTCTGGAAACCGTTCCCTCCACAGCGACCTGTGTACTGTACATGCAGCACCTACGACGCAGAAGATCCCTCCCTGGTTCAATGTTGTCGAACGCCATTGATCGAGGCATTTGTCATCCCCCTAGATACAAAAGACTGATCCGATCCGATCCGAGCAATATATATGCCCTTCCCCCAACCTTAATAACAACCTCCCAGAAACGGGTGGGAAACGGGTAGGGTAGACGGACTGGGTTCCGAAGCTCATGTCGATATATAATATTCGTTTGCCCCTCCCACCTTACTTACTTCCATCCAGATCCAGCTTTCCCGACATTAATTCACACGCTGACACGCTCTCTCTCAATCAAAGATCGCGTCCTTAGGTATAATCTAAGCAGATTGGATATATGGGGTATATCCCGTACATCGTCACGTCAAGACATCCCAGCGTCGCTGAGCGCGGAACGAAAACTCCTGGAACCCCCACAAAGGAATGTTTGAGCCAGACATAATGCTCAGGAAGAAAAAGAAAAGAAAGGTGAGTGAATTCAAGCTTCGATTTTTGCTTCCTCAGGTATCTGTCCCGACGCCCTTCTTCGGTTGGATCTGTGTTTGTCCGCTACCGCTCTCGGAGACGCTGGGTGTGCTTTGTTGCTGTTGCTGCTGCTGCTGCGTGCTAGCTGTGCTGTTTTCGGAAGAAGCCGCCATCTGGCGGGCCGCGATATTCTCTTGCTTCTCTGTCAAGAGATTTCTCAGCCACCGGTTTTCCATCTCGAGCTGTGCAACACGGGCCTCGAGGTTGGCGTTCATCTCGGTGACTTCCTTGACGGTGCGCTCGAGAGCCTGCTCTCGTTGCTTCTTCTTCAACCGAAACCGGGCGCTAGCGGCCGTATTTCGCCGCCGTTTGTCCTCCTCGGCCGCGAGGCGTTTTTGCTCCTCGATGCTGAGCGCGGAGGCAATGCGGTCACCCGGTGGCTGGGTGCTGTACTTGGTGCTGCCGACCTGACCATTCGGGGGAGAGACCGAAGGGGACACGTCCGACGGAGTGAGGTTGCCGGGCGCGTGGCTGAGGTGGTCGTCGACCGGATATGAGACAGATGGATATATGGAGTGCGGTGGATAAGGGAGCATCTGGTCCGGGACTGGGTAGTTGATGGGCTTGTCACCTGCTGCGATTTGGATATAAGTACATGGACGATTTGCAAGTATAACGGACTCGAGGCAATCGAGTTCTGAGCGCAACAGCTAGAAGAATCAGACAGAAAAAAAAAGATTCACATCAAGGATGATCAAGAGTTAAGACAAGAACCTGCACCGTTTCATTCTTAGAACAGCACAAGACAGCGACCGGGCCGAAGCGGTGATAACCGACGATCAACAAACAACGGCCGGTCTGCAATGTGTGCTTGGTGCAATTGCGGCATCAAATTGCGTGCTCGACCAGGAATCCCAGCAATTGCTCTGCATGGTTGAGAATGAAGGCAAAACAAGGAATGGGACAGGCCGAAGCAACACAGTTGATGCTTCGAGACGGTGCTCGAGGTGCTCTCACGACCTGAGAGCGAGGGGCACCTGCAGCAGGACAGAATTGATAACTCCAAAAGGCTTTTCCACGCGACCAGCCAGCGAGCATCCCTGGCCAGGAAGGCATACATCATCGACGAACCAGGCAGCGAGAAGATGGCGAACTGCGAAGCCTCTCTTGCGCGACTGCTCTTGGACTTACCGTGATACTGGTAGATTCTGGGGTCGATAGGGCTGCGCTCGTCCTCGACGCTGTCGTAGGAGCTTACGGACAGGCCCCCCAGGCCCTCTGTCTGGTCGTACTCCATGGAGCTGGCGTTGGCGAACGGGGAGGCGTCCGGGTCGGTGCTGAAGGAGTAATGCCGGCGCTCTGTGGCTGCCTGGCCGTGTCCGGGGGAGGAGATGAAGTTATTATGGAAGCTGTCGACCTGGAAGTAGCCAGGCGCCGACGGGGGAGGGAGGTGCTTTTCTGCCATGGCTCCGTGGTGCCGCTCCGTTCTGGACGCCCACGTTCACACCACATCTGAACCCCGGACCGGCTGGAGAGGGGGAAAGCCGAGAGAAAAGGGCCGGACAGCTTTCACGGGCCGTCGCGAGCGATGCGTGCCTGGAGACCTGGACGGCATGGAGCCGCGTGGAGGAGATGGGGCGGTGTGCATCTCCAGGCACCGCGACTGGCGCACGATGAACGCTGCTGAGGGTGTGGTGGTGATGCTTCCTGCCGCTCCGGGTTAGGCGATGGTCTGATATGATGGGGAAATGTCGTGATCGGGAGCGGCGGTGCGCCAGCCGCGCCTCGCCGCAGCCTCGCCCGGGGATTCGTGGGAGCTCCCACCTGTCGAGCATCGAGATGATATGATGCATGTCATCTCAGAGGTTCTGGACCTGCCACCTCTCAGGCGAGAGATCCACCGACGCTCGAAGGACCTATGTATGTCCAGTAGTAGCAGTAGTGGTACTGTGTACAGTACATACCTCGACGACGATATCGCGCCCCCTGTCACTCGTGCTGCGATCCGCAGGCTACCGCTGCCAGACGCGTCGCCCCGCCCCAGACGACACAGCACGAGCATAAGCACCTTCTTGGCGCTCGTGGTCTTCCGCTCTCCGCCCGCAGCGGATGCCCCTGGGACAGCAGTGGCCAAGAAGCTTGCATCGTTGGCACGTCATCTATTAATAATTCAGACTGCATGGAGTACTCCGTAAGTCGTGTCCACTGCACGCCTCCGCTTCACTCCCCTTGCTCGACCCTGTTACGTGCCATGATCTGGGCAACATCCGCTACGGTCGTGCCTCTCCTCCGCTTCCCAACCTTCTCCTGTCCCAGCACCGTCTCTTCAGCGACCGTCCGGTACACCTCGGCAAACGCGCCAAACACGCTTTCTCCGAGTCCCCGCCAGCTGCCCTCCGCATCGAACGCCTCCCCGATGCCTCGCATCTCTTCCACCCACCGGTACGCTTTCGGCGGCATGCCGGTCACGCCGCGGGTGCACAGCGCCGCGGTATGAGGTGAGTATTCTTCCAGATGTTCCAGCAGCTCTGGCAGAATTCCCTCCTTCTCCGCCATTGCGAAGGAAAGGATAGCAAGCGCGGTGAGTCCCTTGGTCAGCGCCGCAAACGAAAGCTTGAGCGTAGAGGCCGATCCCACGGTCGCCGAGATGATCTTCATGTTGAGGGTCTCGGAAAGTTTCGTGAAGCTGGGGGGAAAGTCAATGGAGCCGGACACCACCAGGCTCGGTTTTTGCCAGCTCTTGCTCTGCGAGTCCTGCGATGGCGGAGCCCCGATGATCCCGCCGTCGAGAAACTGACAGAGCACCGTTCCATCATCATTGGATGGAGATGTAGAAGCAGGCGAGAACGTCGATGCGATCTCCCTGGCCAGACGCGCGGGGATGGCATTGAGATCGATATAGCACGGCTTGGGCCGCGTCCCGAGCCCCTCGTGGTCCGGCACCTCCGCTCGTCTAGCCATCGTGTCGGGCAGTTGACACGCGGTGGATATTCGACGAGCTGTGGCCAGTGCATCCCGCGGAGGGACGATAGATAAGATGTAGTCAGACTGTATGACAAGATTCTGGTCCGAGGGCAGATCTTCTATCGACGCTGAGCGGATGCGGGCGAGAGTGTCTTCACTGTCGAGAGGTCAGCATCAAATACGGAGCACGGAGTAGTTCGAAGTCACAAGCATCTGTACGACACATCCATACCTCCTGCCAAGCCCGACAGTAAGCACGCGGTAGCCGTGGGCCTGCAGCAGCTTGGCTATCCCGAGACCCATATCCCCGATGGAGAGGATCCCGACCGAGACGGGGCGCATGGCTGATCGACGTTGTCGCAATAATGATGGACAACTCCCGTAGCACAGGCAGAAGCACGGTTCAACAATGCCAAGCACAGTACCACGGACTTCCCAAGCCGACGTTCGAGACTCTCAACGTCCGGGTCCAAAACAGATGTCGGACACGGTCGTCGGCAGGGTGGAGGGCCCGGCCTCGGGCTACTTAAAAGCAGCGGGCGTGCGGGGCCCCTTCTCTGCTCCAGGCTGCTAGGGTCCTCGATTATATCAAAGACGCGCCGGATGGCTCAATAGTCGCAAGCCTGCCAAGATAAAGTCAAGCTTTATCAAGCCTTGTCCGATTCTCCGCTTAGGCTGGATTGCAAAGCTTACTCTAACCTTACATGATGCCAGACTAGCCTCCTTGGACGGCAGCCATAACAGCACTCTAGAACGCGCATAGGTGATGGATTGATTCCGATAAAGGACCAGATAATTGCCCCTACGTTCAGTAACTGCTTTCACTAGTAATCCTTCCACCGTTTCAAACTTGGCAGTAATTTTTTGCCGTTTATGCAATTGTTGAATGCATTGCTGCTGGCGTGTCCATACTGTATGTATATCCCGGCCCTGCTGTATACTTAATATAAACAGCATTGCGCTTTGCAGCTAATGCTATCCAGAACATGACTGTCGTTTTTCATTTTTATACAAGTCTTTGCAAGCCAACTCGGGATCTGAATATTTATGGCTTTCGAGGACGGGAGAGGGGGAGGTCTCTCGTCGGATCCGCATCCTTCGCATCCTTTTCACCTTTCACTTTTCGTTCTGCAGGGAATGTGTTTCCTCGAAACCAAAAGCCCTTCCTTTATCTTCATCCTTATCAACTGGAGAAGATGATTGATTGATTTCCTGTTCCGGTTCCGGTTTCCGGAATGAATGAAATCCTTTGATTTAATTATGTGATTATTTAGAATCATTTAGAGAGAAGGACTTTGAAAGAGAGAAAAACCAATGTATGTATGCTTCATTCCTTTTTTTTTTTTAAAAAAAAAGTCTCTCATCTTTATCTTCGTATCCACCATCTGCACCGCAAATCAGTCCCCCCATGTAGAAAGTAGAAAGTAGATAGATCGTCTTGCAGCTGGCTTCTCCTTCTCCTGCGGATTTCGGAACCGAATTGCTAGACCCTCGAGATTATTATTTATTAGACAGACGCTATAGAAAGAAGCTGGTCATGGACATCCATCTTCTGAGAACCTCCCTTGATTTTTTTTCTGAAAGTGGCCGACATGTACGGAGTACGTGTATTAATAATGCTATGTATCAACGTTCAGCTGACACCGGCAGAAGATTGGGATTTGTGTCCACATCTCCTATCCTATCCGATTCTATCCTATTCTATTCTATCCTCTCAGAGGCACAGCAGTCATGCCGATGTCATCATTCATACATATGGCAATGCAATGAAAGGCGGGCGTGCATCACTGTAATTTGGTGTCGGAGAAGCCGGCCCGGCTGGCAGTTGTCGTCTGTATCTGTATATAACCCTCCTCCACGTAAGGCCTGCTTCCTGCTTCCCACAGCACTCCAATATCACAATATCCATCACGCAGAGATTTCCAGGCCCGTCCAAAAGAAAAACTGTGAAAAAGAGCCTTGTACTGTATATACATATCTAATTTATATGCAGATGCACATTTGGGAAATGCAATTTAGTTAAATACATACTACAAGTGTCTGAGGCTGCGAATAGTCAGTCCAATTCTAATATAATACATTTACTGACGAGGGCAAGCGAGCAAGCGAAGTCCGCAATCGTGTCTATTTATATTTCTCTTCTCAGCGTTCAGAATCTAACATGTTGACTAATATAAATAAGTCCTACCTGGACTTGCCGCTAGAAAAAAGAGTCTGAATCTGCCTCCTGCAGAAGATATTGTACAGTAACCGATGCAGATGCAGACGAAGATGAAATCAACAATGCGACACTGACCGTATAGATATATACTGTGTACTGTACATACAATGATGCGAAAAATACAACAAAAGTCGATAAAAGCTAAAAACACCGCATAAACTCCTGACCCCGTGCTCAACGCCCCGACTCCACACACAGAGTGGCACGTCATGATATGGTATGGTATGCCGTTTCCCTTCCATTTACTTACTACCGAAGTGGGTATGCAGGTAATTTCAACACAACTCACGCCACCATGATGTACGCACACCCCATGATCGACACCAGCAATGCTGTCGTCACAAAGGCAGCGCCCACCCGGTCCTTGGTCGTGATGGGGTCGAACTGGATCGGAGTGGACGACTGCGACCCGGTGCCCGCCGCGGGGTTGCCCTTACTCGTGCCGCCCTTGGTGGCGGTGACGGGCGCCTTGGCCCGGTCAACCAGGTTCCCTTGCACCACCTCCAGCGCGGACATCTGCTGCCCGACGCCGGTGGTGCCGTCCCACTCTCCAGTAGTCCATTTCATACCACACATTGTACCGCGCTCGCCGCCGGTACACTGCTTCGCCGCCGCCTGGGCGGAGGCCCGGAGCCGGGTCATGATCGTGTCGTGGGTGAACGGGGCAAGCTGGGTGGTGGCAGCCATCCAGCGCGACAGGTAGGCCTTGAAGGAGAACTGATCTGTCTGGCAATCGTTGATCAGCTCGCAGGCGACTTCGTACATGACATCCTTGGAGCTCTCGTTGGTGGAGAAGAATATGCTGGCCGAGTTCAAAAGACCTTCTATATGTGCTTTCCACTCAGCAGAACCGTTTGTCTGCGGGCATCGTTAGCATCTTGGGCCTTGTATAGAAATTCCAGGCTAGGGCTCGTTCGGCTGCACGTACGTAATTGTACATATTGGCGGCCCCGTGCAAGAAGACGCCGTTGTTATACGTCCACATCACGTGGTTGATGGTGGTGCAGTTGTTGGTGTCGTCAGTGCCGTCGAACACCTGATATGAATCGCTCATCAGGCCGACGCTTCGCACCCAATTCCACGACTTGGTTGCCCACTCGGCATACGTATGGTTTCCAGTGTACCGTGCCAGCCGCGAGGCGATATTGAAGAAACACCCATTCGCGATGGAGTTGCGATAGTCGTACCCGTTGTTGAATGTGAAGATCTGCCACTTGAGCCCTCCTCCGCACTGCTCCGTATTCCAACGCGAGGCCTGCTCGTTGAAGACCGCCTGTACCATTTCGAGCCACTGCGGCTGGTCTGCGGGTGGGTTGGGGAAATTCCGTTCCGCGGCCGTCATGGCGCTGAATGCCCAGAAGGACTGATCGTCGTTGCCCTCGGTCCGGGTCTGATTCAAGGGCATGAAGTCACCGTCAGTGCCCGCCTGGTGCAACATGGCCTGCATGGTGATGTCGTTGTAGGTCGAGTCTCCGGTATAGAACCAGTAGTCGATCAACGCTCCGAACATGGCGCCCGCTTCCCACCAATAATATGGGTCAGGAAGGTTTCCTGGGACATCGCCGGTGCGATTGCCGTGGTAGAAGCTGACCAAGTCCCAGGCAATGGTGCTGGCCGCTTTCTTTATCGACTCTACTCCGAGCCAGGCACTCTGTCAGTCATATATCATCGCAAGCAAGAAGGACTGGCATTGGGAGACTGCCTGGTCCGAGAAAAGCATGAATGACCAACCCTCATCATCCAGGTCCAACTCGATAGCATGGGCATCGAGGCTACACAGCGAGAGAATTGCTAGGCCCAGAAGCCATGACCAGCGAAGCTTCCACGGCAGTCTTTGCGAGACCCCCATCGTCGTGGGCGCCTAGGGACAAACGAATGTATGTACGAGAAAGAACCGCACTCCGGTCCCAGACCAGGAAGACGGTGATGCGTAAGCGAGAGAGCACGGTATTTGTTATTCTGCAGGGACAGGAGGCAGGAGCGCAGCAACGAGCAGGGAACTCGAGGAGACGTCTCACACGCTGGCGAGAAGCGAAACTGGATGCACAGCTCCTGGGAAGACGGCCTGTGTTAGTGCTAACGTTCGGGAGCAGCAGTTCTCATTTTCATCAGTTTGCGCATCCTCCTGCAGTGATCGCCATCTGTTCAGGGCCAAGTCCAGAAAGGAGCACTCAGGAGAGAAAGAAGTGATCAGGTTCCCCAGGCCTTCTAACATGATCGACGCCGTGTCTTACTATTGATAACGGGAATAGCGGCATGCCGTGGGCTGTTTGCAAATTGCGGTTTAATTACCGCTGGGGCAGACCCACGGGGGCGACGGGCGAATGGCCTGCAGGCTAAGCTCTGCTAAGCCTTCGCTAAGCTTTGCCGTACGTACGTGTCGTACGTAGTGCCAACGTGTGCAGCGACGTACCTTGTCACAGATTTCAGACGGACGCGTGGCGCGCATGGGGAGCATCCCGACGCCCTCAGGCTGCCACAGCGGGTGTCTTGGGAGATCGAGATGAGTAGATCTGGAGGACGCGGCCGCGGCAGCCGGGGGGGTTGACCAGTTTACGGCCTGAGGAAGGAAAGTGGGCGCATGATGAAGCCGCCAGGCCTGCACCCGCCCCGTCACGGGATGGGCCTATTAATAGGTGGTGGTGCAGAGCGGAGGGGTCCTGTTGTCATGTGTTCCGGGTCTCCGTGCCGGCCGCCCACGCGTTCCTGAGCCAGCAGACTAGCGGTGTCGGCTGCTGGCGGCAAACCTCCGCAATTCCAACGTTGATCGCCAACAGACGGCTCTGTCCTCATCCTCCCTTGTATTGAAGCCCTGGACTTGCGGAGGTTGTGTTGTTCTTATATATGCTGGTTCCAAGGTTCGTCGCCCTTGCCACGCGCTGAATCGCGGAGACAGAACCCTTTCTCGATCCCGGTATCCTTATTATCTCTTCCACTTGCTATATTCGTGGCTGCAGATGAGCAACAGCATATCCCCAGTGACGAGATTTGGAGAGACACTGAAAATAGGTGGAGAGGTCTCACAGATAACCGTCATCACCCTCTGTTGCAAGTATAACGGAAAAGGCTCAAAAAAGAAAAAAAGACGAGGGAAGGAAACTCTCTCAAAGAGATGCAAGTCAAAGAAAAGATCATCCGTTCGATTGCATTCCATATATTAATAATTATTACAGTAACGAGTACCCTACCGAGTTCCGTGTCCGTATCCTAGTAGCCCAACCTCATAAAAAAACCTAGCCATTGGAATCGACATGACATAACCGCATATGTATTATTCGACCTTTGTCCGGAAAAGCACGATCTGCGATCCACCACGCGACGGATTAAACCCGCACTAGAGGTAAAAAAGGTTATATAGAAACAACGGGGTAAAGGAAAGGTTAACGAGACGGAAAAAACAAAAGCCGAAACGGACACACAAGAAGTATCTTGTTTTAGCGGCCGGCTTGCATAGCCATCAATTGCGTGTAGCATAAAGCTGACATGATCGGACGTTCTTCTTGCAGTTCGGCAGAATGGTCGTAACGAGGGTGCGGATGGAGTCGTGAGAAGAATTGACGGGAGAGCATCATCAAAGAACGATCCGGAAGATTAGGGAGGGGCTGATAAAGTGTTGTGAAGCTGCGTAAGGCCACTTAGGAGTGGCTTTCAATCGATCGTGCCGAACGGGGAGCTAGAGGAGAGCGGAGGAGGGGACATAGTTAAATATCACATGATCAACGAGCGAAATAGAATATTCAGCCATCCGCAATGGCAGGAACTAGAGTCGAGAGAGCAGTGACGCCTTCCGTTCAGGCTGCCATCTGCTCTCTCTCCTCTCCGCGACCTCTCTGTTCCCCGTTGGCGCCGCTCTGTGTGACACTCTCTTCATCTCCATCTTCTAATTCTCCATCGTCACTCCGCTGATAGTTCGCATGTTGGTCGGCAGGGACCCACGATTCTCGGTCTCCCCTCATTGGTTGGTCCTGGCCGGTGAGGTCGACTCCCTCACGGTTCTTGGCCATGGCACTACGGCGACGTTGAGAGAGGGTACGGGTGCGACTGGATAAGTGCGACCTGACCGCAGCTTTGGATTGAACCCAGTTGGTCAGGGCATCCTCGCAGTCCTGGATGATAGCCTTGCTGGCCTCGTAGCCATCATAAGCTTGGCGAGTCTCTCCGGGAGTAACGGGAGTGTCATCAATGAGATCTAGAAGATGTTTGCCGTAACCTGCAATGAGGGCCACTTTCTCGCAGTGTTCGCGGAGCGCATCAAACTGGTATGTGAAGGCAGCCTTCAGTTTCTCCCTGGTGATGTTGGACAGCTGGGCTTCTGCCACGAGAGACTCTGCTTCCGCGCGGACGAGCTCCTGCTCAAGAACGCTGATGCGGGGTGAGTTGGGCTCCTTGTATTTGAGTTTCGCGATCTCGTCCGTGATCTTCTGTTTGCCTATAACGGGGTAAGTCAAGCAGCTCGGCAGAGTCAGGCGACCAGTACGGTAGACTCACGGTCTCTGCTGGGCTGTACGGAAGCCTCGATGTTGCGGATGCTCTTGATGGTGACACGGTACTGGTCGTAGCGATCGACGAACTGGTCTTCGAGCTCTCCGATCTCATAGATCAGCACGCCCAGCTTATCCGTGATGTCCGAAACGTCGTCGTCACAATTTTCTCCCCACAGAGAGAGTTGTTGCTGGGCAAGGTAATCACATGAGATTCGAGAGCCCGATTAAGGTTTTCAGAGCGTCCTAGAACGTACCGCAACTTCCATTCTCTCCCTTCCAACCAGCTCCATGCTGCGCATGACGTTCTTCTCCATCTTCACAAGCTGCGAGAGCTTCTTAGCAAGGTCAGGCCCGAAAGCGCCTGCGGTCTGCTTGCGGAATGCATGGCCTGGATTGTTTCATTTGCCAGTCAGTTGCGAATCCCCTACTCCGTAGCGGCCCCGGGCTCAAGAAATTAGAAAGACGGCATGGTCGGGGTAAAAAATAGCGCCAGCGGTTGATGCGCGAGTATCCAAAATCGAGACAGAATTGACTGCCAATCGTATTCCCTAGCGCAGGATATCAAGAATGGAAGTCTTAGACTCACCAAAGCTGCCTCTCCCAAACAGCCTTCCAGTCTTGGTGGAGGAGGGCGGAGGAGGGGGGTTCTCAAGCTGCGACGCCGTCGGGGCGCGCGTCTGGCGCATCGAGTACGTGCGGTGCATGGTGGACGATCGTCTGCGCAGGGGGGTTGGATGAAGGTGTTACGGAGGGGGAGCGAAGTGGTGGACGTCTTGAATGAACCGCCAGAGCGACAAGCGATCCGTCTGCTGCGCAGTGGTGACGTGAGAGGAGGGGTGATGGCAGATGCGATGGGCGGGGAACACCTGACGAAGGCCAGGAACGCAACCAGGCCGAAACAGCAGCTTCTCCCTTCCTTTCCGCCAGGAATATCAGGTCCACGAGAACTTCTGTATATCAAGACTTCCACTGGCTCCAGAACCAGGTGAATGGATGATATAAGACGCTGAAATGAGAACTTCCGTCCTCGAGTCGAGCTTCCAGAGCTTCCAGCAGAGCCGCGCGGTGACGTCGTGCCGCTCGGTTAGCATGCCCGATGCGGCGGCCTGACGGTCTGAGCGGAGACGGAGATGGAGACGGGGACGATGGGAAAAGCTGGTTCCGATGGGTCTGCCTGGGATGGGCCGCGGAGATCTCTCAGACAGAGGCCTGGGCTTGTCGACAGCAGACAGCAGACGGAGAGATGCCGAGACGATGGAGGGGGATCTTCTGCGGCCTGCAGGCACGAGCAAGCCGTCACTGTTAGGTAGAGTGGACCGTAGCTGCTGCAGCCTACTCATCCTACAGGCCTGAGGCATCTACTCTCTGCCCGCACTGACGTCAGCGGTCGGTCTCCCCCTCATCGACGTCACCACTTTCCCGCACGCCTTCTCAAGAATGCTTTTAGGGATCCATGTTGAGTTGGAGGAATACGGCAATTGATTGACCCTTGATCTGGCATGAGATTCTTGAATCCGCACGCGTCTCATGATCAAATCAATGCTCCTATGATGCCGTTGCAGGAACTGCCGTCCTGATCTGCGGATAAGAGAGGGTCCAGTCCGATCGCAACGCCCGATAACCGGAGCCCCCTGCCATCTCTCCGCAACCCACAGGATCAGCAGTCCTCTGGGACCTCCGGAGTTGGCGATCTCACAGTTCATCCTCACAGACCAGAGCCTGCTTATCATATCATTGCACCGCCACAGCTTTATATCTGCTACTTTTTCTAGACCTGAGGTATTTACTCCGTATATAATTAGGCAGCATATCGATAATTATACATGATCGTAGATCGAGCGCCACCAATCCTAAACCATGACCCCTCATATGGTCACAAAAAGGAAAGTATTCATCACTCCGTGCCTCGTGCGGTTTTGCGTCTCTTGGTTTTGGAGTCGCTATCCGCGCTGCTCGTGGAAGAGCGCCCTTTTCTGGCGGGCGCCCGCCTCTTACTCCTCTTATTCGACTTCGTGTTGGACTCCTCTTCATCCGTGTCTGCAGATTTCTCCCCATCCTCGTTGGGATCGGCTTGTTGCTGATGCTTCCTTGCCTCGGCCTCCTGCCGTAACCGATTGAATGCCTTCTCCATCCGGCTTCTACCCTCCGGTCGCACCCGTGGCGCAAAGGCTCCGGCCCCCTGAGGACCGCTGAAGAAGCTAGTGATGTTGGACTGCGTGCCTTCCTGCTCCCTGCGGTTCATGTCGCGAATCACGGGCACCAGAATCTCATCTGTCCGTTCCTGACTCCACCCGATCGTCGACATGAGGAAGTCCCTCAGCCCGTTCAGATCAGGCACACCCCATTGGAACGGAGAGGGATCCGAATCCACTTCGGGATGCAGATACGCAGCGTCGACGCGGCTGTCCGGGAAGGATGGGGGCAGGAAAAGCTTCGATATGTGCTTCTTGAATTTCTTGCGGAACGCAGCGTGGGGGTCATCTGGCATTTCGACGCCCTTCTGGACCTGAGTCCACCAGTCGCGGAACTCTTCCAGGGTACTAAACTCGGTCAGGATCTCCAGTGCAGTGACGGGGCCAACCCCGGGAATTCCTTCCGTGTAGTCACTGCCCAGAAGATGGGCGAAGCGGATGAGTTTCTTACGGTCCAGCGCATACTCCTCCAGATCAGACGCGAGGTAACACTCGACGTACTTGCTCTGGTTGAACATGTTTTTGTAGACCCTGGTACCGCCAAAGAGGAAGATGTCGCTGTCATCCGTGACGATCCCGTCGACCAGCCCTAGAGAGACAAGTTCCGCACACTGCGCTTCAGCTTCCATAGGAGCAGTGATGTACGGTAGCCCAAAGAGCCTCAACAGCTGCTGGCACTCGGTGATCATGATCTGAGTTACCTCGTCTGCATCTCTGCGGTCCCTCTTCTGCTGGGACCGTAGCTGTTTGAGCTCTCTCTCGTAGTCAATGGCAGTCTCAGCCGGCGTTTTCGAGTTCAGACTCGCCGCGAAGCGAGCATGTTCCTCTGCTTCAGCTGCAAGTTGCCGCATTAAATCTTCATCTTCCGGATCAGAGAAGTGACCGTCGTCCTCAATGAAAGCCTCCTGTTGGTCGTCCACAGTCTCAGGTTCAAACTCAGTCTCGGCTGGGACAGCCATGCTAGAGCTAGACTGTACTTCTGGTGTCTCGTTTGTCGGATGCATCTGGACATCCTCAAATTCGGGCGACGGTGACTGCTGTTCGCGCAAAGCTGCCTTCTCGGTTATGTTATTACCCTCTTCTTTTTCTCGTTCCACTGGAACAGTATCCTCCTCATCAGTAGGTTCCCACTCACAGACTTGTTCGTCTTCAGACTCCTTGGCAGTAAGCCCAGATGTATGAGAAGTTTCCGGCTGTGCCGTACTCGATGTGGTTACAGCAGGATGGTCCGTTTCCACCCCAATCGGCGACTTGTCCGTCTTTTGCGCCGCCTGTACGGCTGGAGCTTCCTCGTCTGCCTCTAGATCGATGACTTCTTTCGAGTCTGGAAACTTGTCTACATCAATAACTTCGGGAGATGTATGGTCCTTCAGAAACTGATGCCGAGGAGTCATCGTCATATCCCGGTATCTTTCCACAGAGTCATTTTCGATCTCTTCGCTGATGAAATCTTTTCGGAAGCTCTCTCCTTCTGAGAACCAAGGAGGCAGAGGTTTCTTCTCAGGTGCTCGTGGAGATTCTCTTTCAAATCCACCAGCGTTCTCATCAGTATCCGTATGCTGTACGTTTTGTGCAGCTGATGCCTTCCGTGTTTTCAGGGGCTTGAATGGCAGTGGGCCATCGAACGGATGCTCCGCTACGAAACGGGGAGCCGCAGACTCTGGCTTTGGTCCGCCCTTTGACCTTTTGGATTTTGCCAAGGCAGCTGTTAGGTCCATCTCGTCGTCGTCACTCTCAGAGACAGGACCCGTAATGTGCTCCTTAGGCAGTGACTGAGCAGAAGCAGAGTCGACTGGATGCTCATCGACGAGATCATCCTTGGGAGATTCCAATGACATCTTGATCGCCCTACGAAGATCTTCATCTTCGCTACCGTCTTGCTCCTCGAAAAGAGCATCGACGTTGGCATCTTGCGGCTTTTGCTGGCTCTCTGCGACACTGCTCTCAACGAAAAGAGAACCATCCTCAGCATTCTGCTCGACGTGGCTCTGTCTCACAGCGGCTTCGCGTCGTGCATCATACACAGCCCTTCTTTTCTCGGCAATTTCTTGAAGATGCCGCTCAATTGCCTCATCAAAGACCCCTTCCTGAAAGACGGGGAGCTTTGGAAGCCTGTTTAGCCCTTCAACAGGAACGTCTTCAAAGTCATCAGACTCGTCATCTGACTTGTCTTCTGTTGCCTTAAATACGTCCTGCTGTCCATACCGATCAATATCGATTGGCCTATCTCTCTGGCCCTCGTTCTTGTTGCCCACCACGCCTAATGCCCATCCACCCTCGACCTCACTATCCTTGACCAAGATATATTCCCTGCCACGTTCTCCGGCAATTCTCTGACTGGAATTGAGGACATCTCCGTTCATTCCATTGATGTTCATAAGTCGCTGAGTAAGGTCATTGCGTTCTTTAACGCGTTCGATCTGAAATTTCGAAAATGCCATCCGATCAGGAAACATTGAATCCAATTGCTCCTTAGAATATCCCATTCGCAATCTGCTTCTGATTCTAGCGGCATTCAAGATATTGTAGCGGTCAGTGGCGGGTAAGCTTTGAAAGAACGGGCTGTCGAAGTCGATCTTGGAGAAGTCGTAGATATTAATATCTTCTCCAGAGTGGAATTGCCGCGCATACTCCTCAAGCTCTTCTTGCGACATTATCCGTGGATCATTAGGTGCGCCCATCTCTTCGAGCGAAACCTCCAGCTCCGGAAGATGATACGCATCTTTCTTGCGAAACTGGCGGTTCTGGCGCTTCTCCTTTTCCGTCATAAACGCCTCATCCACATAAACTGGATTGTCGGGTACTTCCTCTTCTTGCCGCTGTCTCCTTGACTCCTTGCGCTTGGCTTCTTCCTCCTCAGCTCTCCTCTGCATCTGGATCGCGAGCAACTTCCCAGCAGTCCTAACGGCATCCTCCCTCCGACCTTCTCGTCTCTTCTTCCTCGCAGCTATTGTTTGTCGTTTCAGGACCGGTGCTCCACCATCGAAAACGAACACGGGCTTGATCCCAAAATAGAGCAGTTTGCAAATGCGGCGAAAGAAGCCGACGACATGTGCATTGCGAAGCGCGTTGCCTTCCTTATCGCGCACAGCTTTCAAAAACTGATATATCCAAATTGACGCATCGACAGCAAGTCTTTTCTTATTGAGAGTCTCGAGTTTGATCGGCCGCGCGCACGGCTGGACGACCGTCCACAGTCCGGTGACACCCATGACGACGGGAGGTCGGTTCGCAGCGGATGATTAAGGTGTGAAGACGCGACGACGCACGCATTCCATTTGGAAACAGGCAGGTCAACCGCCATCAAATGACGACTCAACCTTTACCAGCTGCCCCACAAGTGGCATCTTAACAAGGGGAACTTCTGTGCAGCCCCATTGTTGCCTTATGTTCAGCAATTCACCGCTTTGCCACCCGCGAACACGACCGGGGAGCGTCGCGATATCACGTGATTAATTCTACTGTTTATGGGCAAGCGCAAACTCGAAAATATGGGAGATTATGTAAGCGGGGCACGCTCAATTTGATCTCAAGATTGAGTGATAAATTATTGTGAATATAACAGACTTATCCAGTCATGTTGTAGGGTTTAAAGTGCTAAGTAGAGACTGAATTTGTTGTTCTAGCATTCTACATGGGCGCTATCAGTATCAATGTCTCTCAAACTCGAGGTCAGTGGATATCCTCTCTGGCATGCAAGGTCTGCGCTGACTGTAGCCAGCACACGGACGCTTGCCTTCCTGTAACAGCAATCCAAACTCTCAGTTTCATAGATGTCAACCTCATTGTGCAGGGACAAGGCCCATACACCCGTTTGATCGATGAAGCCAGTGGAGTGTTATTGGCACAACTTCGAACATTTAAAAGGAACAATGTCCATGGATTTATAATTGACGAACGGAAATCGCAGGACGACGGGAGTCATTATGCCCGAATCCTCGCTTGGGGAGGACAGTCCCTACGCGTTATTGATCTAACTGGTCGAAAAGACAGCGCTGCCATATTCAAAGCGTCACTATCTGCTGCAAGCGCTGAATATGCAGCTCCTGATTGGATTTTAGACGCTTGTGCTTCTTATGGCAATGATAATGAGCGCAGAGCTTATCTGGTTACAGCTCACAATGCACTTCAAGGCCTTGATGTGGTACCCAGCACCTCTTCAAACTATAAGAGGAGTATTCGTTTGCAACAACTGGCTGCAGGCGTGAAATCTATCCTTTATTCTGCAGATGTTGTCGCACTTTCTGCGACTCATATCTTGATAGCTGCTGGCACCGTCTTTGGGGAGATTATTGTGTGGTCTTGCTTTCTGGAAGACCATGAAATTTCTTCATCGAATCATCCCACTTCTATCCATCATTTTTTCACTGGCCATGAGGGATCTATATTCGGTGTCTGCATATCTCCCGAAGTTCCGTTCTTGTTTGGCGACAAATCAGGACGACTTCTAGCAAGTTGTAGCGATGATAGGACAATTCGGATATGGAATATTTCTGACTGTTTTCAAGCATCGCGCCAAGACCCTTCTGCCTATTCCACTGATGGCTTCGAGCTTCGGAGCACGGGTTTTGGAAATATCACCGGCGACACGCAGCCCCTTGATTCAGAAGCATATATCACGAGGGCTTTCGGTCATATCTCCCGAATATGGGGAGTCTATTTCTTACCAGCCTCGTTGTGCCATGAGCGACAACTGAGCCTTGTCTCACGGGGCGAGGACGCAACTTGCCAACTGTGGCGGCTTAGCTGGGATACTTTGCCCTCACAAACAACCAACTTTGCACTCCAAAACGTTTCGACTCTCCATTATCATTCCGGAAAGAACATATGGTCCTTGGCCACGTCAAGCAGTTCAACAGAGACATTGATTTACACTGGCGGTGCGGACGGAGCCTTGAGGTCATTTAGGATAAGTCATGATAGAGACGGGAAGATCGATTCTGGAAAACATTGTGACGCATATGAGAATGAGACGACTACGAATGCCAAGGCAGACCGCGTGATGAAAGCATTTGCTTTTGTCGCAGATGACTGTTTCATCGCAACCACATTCCAAGGGGAGGTGCTCCTAGGTTGGATTAAATCTCGCTCCTGTTCTAGGGTAGAGCAAAGACCGGATATCACGTGGGAAACATTATCTGTTGCAGATGACCTCCGCTCATTCTCCATTATCTCCAGTATACCACGACAAGGTATGGCGATATTGGGTAATGGAAACGGTCTTATACGACTGTATAGACATCAGTCAAAGTCTCTTATCACTCTTACCGAAACTGGACGAAGACCAGTGGGATTATTCATGCTTGATTTGCAGGACAAGGATGCTGCTATTTCTAGAATCCCGGGTGATGTTTCCTTTGTTATCTCCTATCCCTCTTCGGAGCAAGCAGACCTATATATTGTCAAGACGGGGGAAGATGCAATGCCTTATGTGAATAACAAGTCTCTAGTTCTGCCACCCACTTTCCAGGTAGCATGTGCGTCCCTCGTCTTAGACAATCGGTATTTGGTCCTTGGATCAAAGGCTGGTGCTCTCGCTATATACGAAATGTCTGATACTACCGAGCCCTCGCAGTGTCTCAAATGTGTCCGTCGTGTCCACGGCGAGGTCCTCGTCACCCACATTTCTCGAGTCGCATCGCCTGTGAGCGTTGGCGATAAGACGCTGGAGTACTTCTGGACATGCGGTCGAGATGGCAATTACTGTGTGCATGCACTGGAAGCAACCACTAGCCCGGGAGGACCAGTCCATCTACGAACGATCCATCGCTCTTCCCCCGTATTTGGACAGCATGTCGAAGGAGCCTATTTTGATGAGATTTCCCACGATTTGATGCTGTACGGATTTCGAAGCAATCGATTTATTCTCTGGAACGAAACTACTCAGTGCGCACTTATAGACCTTGAATGCGGCGGAGTCCATAGAAGTTGGGCATATAATCCCTATCGGGATGCAGCTGGAGCTGGGGTATTCTTATGGAAGAAGGCTAGCGATTTCAACATTTTCCAGATGGGAACTGCTTCTCATCGTGCTCTCCGTGCAGGTGGTCATGGACGGGAGATAAAATGCGCGGCTGTATCGAGCGTCATCGATGGAAGTGAAGGGAGCCTCATCGCTACTGGAGCAGAAGATACTACTGTACGCATCTTCATGCCTACTGACTCAAAGACAGAGAGCCCATGGGGAATTTTCAGATGCTTACGTGTACTTAACAAGCATGAGACTGGTCTACAACAAATATCCTGGTCGAAGAACGGGAAGTTTTTGTTTACCAGTGGCGGCTGTGAGGAGTTCTTTGTCTGGAGAATACGCTCCATTCCGGAGTTTGGAATCGCAACCTTACACGAGGCTTCGAGTCCCAAGGATGATCCCACGTCCGACCTTCGAATAACTAGTTTTGACGTGCTAGATGTTGAAGGGCAGGAAGGAGGGGATTGCTTCTTACTGTGCTTGGTCTATTCTAACTCCATGGTGAAGGTAAGCATCTCTATGGTCTATTTATCTATTAGTACTGATTTCCTAGGTTTTCCATTATGCGTCATCTGGAGACGAGGCCCGCTTTACGCTGCTCGCAAAAGGTACATACATGACCAATTGCCTTACTCAAGCGAACTTCCTGCTTTCAGATTCCTCGATCAACCTGGTAACGTGCGCGACGGATGGTCACTTTACGCTTTGGGACTTAAATGCTACTGTCAGCGCCTTTTTCTCTGTGACATCATCTCGTATTACCCCGAAGTCAACATTCCAGCCAAATACGATAAGCCCAACTACGATATCCTGGCACACTCGACATCACATCCATCTTAACAGTATCAAATCCGCGGAGTTAATCCGGATCTCCAAGACAGCGACACTATTAGTGGCTGGTGGCGACGATAATGCGCTCTCGATATCCGTACTCGACTTAGATTCCACAGGCTCTATTCACAATGTGAAGATAGCCACTGTTTCCATTCCCGATGCCCATGCGGCATCGGTAACCACGGTGAAGCTACTCGAGCATCTGAAATCTTCCCCTCAGTCTGCTGGGTCAACAACGACCATGTTGGTTGCATCTTCCGGAAATGATCATCGGGTCAAAATTTGGTCTATCAGCGTGGATCTTGAGAAAGAAGGGGTGGATGCGATTCACGTGTCACAGACGATCGACAGATATAGCCCTGTCGCTGACATATCCTCTATGGACGTGTTTCGTGTCCCGTCGGATGATTCCGTAAGCAAGGAAGATAGCAGCGCGCTATCACCGTCAACCAGAGAATCAAAAATGAAGCTTCTTGTTTGTGGAGTCGGTATGGAGATGCTGGACATCTGGACACCTGGTCTAGGAGCTCCTTAATCTCTACATCGATAGCATCGAAGTGAATAATGAAATGATGCATCACGAGAATCGGACCTTCCGAGACTGTACACAAATTCTTCTTGCTCAAATGTGCTTTCAGAAAGTTGATTCCGTACTAGTTGCTAACCGAGTCGAAGTCATCGTCGACGCGTTCTAAGACGCGGGCTGCAACAGCGTTTTCTGAATTTCAATGTTTCGTTTGCATATAAAATGTTTCCTCCTATGATAGATTTATTTCATAAACATACCCCAGCGAGATGTTGTGGGATAGCACGACAGAGACCATGTCGAACCCATTTGACAAAATTCGAACCATAAACAAGGCAAAGTTGGAGACATTGAAGTGTAAACTGTTTTTCTATAAGATAGATCCACCAGTTTATGCATGAACTCCTTTAGCGCAAGACAGCACAGATATAGAAATTTCCGATTGCTGAACCAAACGCTTTTTCTAGTTGGCGGAAAATTGATGGGATAAGCTCTCACTGCATACCTAGTCTTCTGCACGTATATAGCCGGGCCAGTAGTATCACCATTCCTGAGGGCGGATAATCTAAACAACCCCACTATTTGCAGATCCTTTTTCCCCCGTCGAGCACTGCGTAAAGGGTGAGCACTGAGATTCACCGCTTTCTCGACGAGCCGGCAGTAGTATTGTACCATACTATGGAATATCGGGAAGTTATGCACATTAGAGCCGAATTGGGCTGTCTTGTTGTATCCTTACTTGTGGGGATATGATGAACTATGACTTTGTTGATACGTACCTGGGCGTACACGGGCCTAGAAGAGTAGTTGTACTTGAGCCTTGGGATAGCCGATTGAAATCCGGGACTTGTTTGCGGGGTCTCCGCACGAGATATCCGATTCTCTGCCTAGGTACATACTAAGTACGTACTACTAAGCACTTGCCAGCTAAAACTTTCTTATTTCTCGATCTTCTCCACTTTGACCATTGCGCCCTTTTCTAACTCTCAAGGCTTGACCGATGATCCTCACAATAACCACAGTAGACCATCACATATTTTACGCGGATTGGTGGAAACGCTTTTCTCCATACGATGGGAACGCAGCAGAGCTTCTGAAACAAGCAGCGAATACTTTCTACTTACCTACCTATGTCGGTTAGTATGATTATTTGTCTTTTTAGCATTGTTTGCAACAGGTCAAATATAAAGCTCGTAGATCTAGTACTTTGCTTTGAAGCGAAATTGATCCGGAAAGAAAAGAATATAGGGAAATTAGCAATTTAAAATCCAGAACATGCGCTGGATTGAGTCGGGCCCTTTATTCGCCCTTTGTTTAGCAGGGGTAGTGAATGGCGAGAGATGTCCCGTAAGAGTCTCTCAAATATCTCCATTGGTGCTTGAGACACGGTCCTGGAATAGCAACCAGCCAGTGCAGAACACCATCTTAACAGGCATGTTCGGTAACCTCCAGGATATTCGTTGTTGTATCAGGAATTGCTTACAATTGTCATAGGCGTGGTGAATGCCTCCGTGTCAGCGATAGACGTTTCTCAAGACGGGAAAATAGCAAATGGCGGTGGTACCGTTTCTTGGAGCTGCATCAGTCCAAGCGTAACTCGAATAGAAATCAAATCCTCAAAGCCATATGTCGGTGCCAGGTTTACAAATAGCGACCGGGAATATTTTTATGGTGTGTGGGAATATCCATTTAGTGGTTCGCTTATCAATTCAAATGTCTCTTTCGACTTGAAAGGCGTTGGAAACAACGTGGGCATAAACTGGTCAAATGCTCGAGCGCCGTTCTTCATTAGCAGCGCCGGCTATGGGGTCTACGCCGACACACCCCATATGGGCTCTTTCGATTTTAGGACACCTGGCGTTTGTCAGTTCGTATTCAACACAAGCTCCCTGACATACTACATTATAACCTCACAGAGGGAAAATGACTTCAAGTCAATAATTAAGGACTACACCGGACTCTCTGCTCGAAGCACCATGCCTCCTGACTCGGCATATGGGCCCACATTTTATTCGGATGATTTTGAGCAGGACTTCCACGGCTATGTTCAAAACGCACAGCAGAACTACTATGATGTTGTGGATCATCTGTATTTCAATCAGATACATGGGTCGGCTTTGTTTGCCGATCGTAAGTCTCTTGCTGTTATGTTGTTATTTTCATTTGGCTCGCTATGCTGACAAATCTTCAGGACCATATGGCACCGGTAATTCCTCCTTTGGGAATTTTGACTTTGACCCGAAGTATTATCCCAATCCGCCATATTTCATTCAGAATCTCAGTGACTACGGGTTTGATTTCCAGGTATGGTGCTCTCTCATTCATGTATTACATCACTGAACATAGACCACTAGGTCTGGGTTGCGAATCGAGCCTTCCTAAACACAGAACTCTACAATAAATCTGTGGAGAACGGATGGCTTTTCCCGGGAATCAATCCCGAATATTTCCTTGGACCGGCATTAAACTTATCTATTCCTGCAGCTTACGAATACTTTAAAGAAAAGTTGAGATACTTTCCCTCAATAGGGGTCAAAGGATACAAAATTGACCGTGGAGAGGAGGGTGAAATGCCAGGCAAGAGTGCACCACTCTTATTTTTCATTGTTCCCTGGTCTGCCAAAACTTTCTAACACAACATTCCAGTTTGGGAGCAAAACATCCAGGATGTTCTTTTCAAAAAACTGTGTTACGAGACTATGGTTGAAGTGTGGGGTGAGAATGGCTTCCACAGCTTCTCTCGGAGCGCCTTTGATCGTGTCCGTTCCTGGACCACAGTTTGGAACGGAGATTCCCATTCCAACTTCACCGGTTTATCCTATACCGTTACCAGTGGAATTCGGTCCGGCCTCATTGGCTTCTCCCACTGGACCAGTGACACAGGCGGCTATGTCAGAGGGGAAGACGATCCTTCGGAAGAGCTCTGGGCCAGATGGATGCACCACTCGGCCTTCACCCCGGAGTATGTCGTTCTAATAGGTACCGGTCATACTCCTTGGTATCCACCGTACACATCGCGACTTGTCTCGATTCTCAAGGAAACGGCGAACCTACACCATGATTTAATCCCCTTCATCCGGAGCTATACCTACCAGGCTACGCAGAATGGAATTCCAATCATGAGAGCTCTATTCCTCGAGCACCCTGAAGACGATAATACCTACACGATCTCGGACGAATATTTCTTCGGTGAGCAATTCTTGGTTGCGCCTATTGTGAACGAGGGTGGCAATCGTCAAGTCTATTTCCCGAAGGGTGCGGATTACCTTGAGTATTACAACAAGACGACGATCCATAAGGGAGGCTCAAGGACAGAAGTACAGCTGGAGCTCGAGTACAGTCCTGTATACGTGAAAGCAGGATCTATAGTTCCCCGTGGTGATATTGTGCAAGCCAACAACAAGTGGACGAAAGATTGGGCTCCTAGTCTTCACATTGAATTCTACCCGAGTTTCGAAATTCAGCACAGCACCTTCCAATATTATAATGGTGACTCCAAGAAAGTTGCACCAATTACGATGACAACGGATAAGAGACATTCTTCCGTTAAGATTGTCTATGGCAATGTTGGCGTTGGAGGAACATTGACTGTCTTTACGAAGACAGGTCCGATCAACGCTTCTCTACAAGAGAAGGGCGGCATAGCTGTGTTCCACAACGTGCAGAGCTTATTTGACTAGCCTGAGTATATCTCGGTGATTCAAGAGAAGTAAAATAATACAGAATAATAATATAGGTTTCCCGGAAGACGGAGCAACAAAAATGAAGGATACTGAAGATATAAAGTCTTAATTGGGATATATGATCTGATCTACGAGCCAAGGTAGTGTTCCATAGCTCTTTCTATAGATTCAGCCTCCAGGATCTAATAATCAGGGTTTAACGTAAGTTCTTCTGACTAAAAACTTCCTGTGTCGTTTGGCCATAGAATATTACTTGCTCTCTGCAAACACTCTAATATTTATTCTACACTGCAATTCATATTTTCACAGTTTCGATTTTAATACATAGCAGCCTGTGCCCTCCGACGCCAAATACGCCTGTCCTTTGTTAAGAACTTCGCTGTTCTCCATGCCACTCAGGTTCGAGTTCTCGGAGATTATCTTGTGTTTCATAGGCCGCGCCGCCAGAAATATACAAATCTTTCCTGAAAACGGCAACTTCGTCCCTTTGTGTGTTCTACTATTATCCGTGTTAGCCGTCGCGCATATTATTATAGCTCTTGCAACATCCGCAGGCTCGTTGGTCGGAAGATTGAGCTTATAACAGCTCTCTTCGATTCCTTTTACCAATCTCGTTTCTACATTCTATTCTGTATTTCTAGTACACAAAGGATAGCGCTAATACTACTTCTCGTCCATGGGCAAAGCAAATACAATGAGCGGTTGGTCTTAATACATGTAAAACTTCAACAACGCCTCGCTCGCCATGTACGGGGTAAAACCCTCTAGTCTAGACTCTTTGAACCCTGCAATACTGCTAACAAGGACCAGGTCTCCGCCACCAATCTTGCACAACTAATGCATTCCAATCCGGGCTGTCAAGATGACTCCTTTCAGGTTTACATCGATTTTTCAGCATGCACTGCTCTTCGTTGATGTCTTGGTCGGGCGCGAAGATGTCTTTATGGTTTGCGATTCCCCGTTGGCAACGACGATTTCCACGCGACCAAAGGTCTTTTATGCTGTTGCAAAGAGTGCGAGCTGATCAGAATGGGATGATTATCCAAGTTGACATAGCGAACAGAAGGCCTTAGTCGTGACTCTAGCCGGCTCGTCGGCTACGTCGCCGAAGACGACTTTCGCATCGCTGGCTGTGTAATGGTTCTTCACGCTGTCATTGAGCCTCTGGAGTTGTTGACAAAATACTTGACATGGAATTGCTCCACCGCAGAACGTCCTATACCAGTTGCACCACCGGTAAGGACGACGACTTTGCCATTGAGAGTGTCCAGCGACGTTTGGTCGAGCTGAACCAGTGCCATATTCTACCAACTGCTTCAATTCCTGAATTCTACAAGAATTATTTTGATTCATGTTCACTGTCACTTTATTTTTCAAAGGACAATCAAGCTGTCGGAAATCCCCCTGCAACCTTTCTGTAAGCCTTCTGTTTGAACGCAACTCCTGCCCCACATTACTTTCTGGCGCTCCAAGTCCTCTTCCCCCATTAGAGAGCATATATGGAGACAACATCTCGTATTCAAGCAGTTGAGGGTCCTCATCTCTGCACGAAATGAGTTCCGGTCTCATAAATGTTGCTAAATTCCCATCCCCCCTATGTCATGCAAGTCCATATGCCAAAAGCACAGTGGTCCCAAGCCCTGTGGAGTATGGGAACAGTCTTAAAGCTTCAGGTGTTACGTCACGCGCTCACTGCGCATGACACTAGTGAGTACTAATTTAGTTGATCTTTTCTGGAGATCTCGGTTAAATTCCCGTCACTCCGCTATCCACATGCGGGGGAGCGGAAAGGGAGAACTGTCTAAGTGGGTTCTCTCATGTGGGGAGACAATATGCAGAACTTGTGAAGGGAAACACATAGATCGAACGGCAATGTAAATGTGCATATTTTAGTAAACGAGCGAGGGATGATATTAACTTTAATGACTCGAGGTATTATTATTACATCTTTGGAATCACGGGGGAAGTACTTAGTACCTAACATAGGTCTATGCTAGTATAGACGTATCGATTGTCCATTTGCTTCTTATAACTATTTTATGCATCTCAAACAAGCATGGTTAAGATTTGTTAGGCCCGCCATATTTTACCTGATTGGTAACACTTGGGAGCTTTGATACCCTTGATCAAGAACCGTATTTCTATTCTTCCAGAGCTGGTTTCATTATGTTGTCCATAAAGGGAGACCAAACTTCCCCGGAGAGACATATTAACTCCCAATTGGAGGACTATCTAAAAATGGGAAATGCCAGGACGCTAGTATTTAGTATTTCTAACATATGATCTTTGTTACCTACTCCGAAATGATCATTATTGACTGGCGTCTGAAGAACTTGTGTCAACCGAACTTTTGTCGGTAGTACCATGGATACAATTAGGATTGTGCAGCACAACACCTGTCGGGAAAATGGAATTCCATCAAAGAGAGCAGCAGTCGGACTCATTGCTCCGTGTCGAAAGGGGTTAACCTACAGGTATCCCGCAAGACCCATCATCCACAAGCTCCTAGGAAGTCATTGCGATACCCCTAATTAAGTACGTGACCAGTCTGACGAGGCCAAAATGGAGAATAGTTAAGTTATTGAGCTGCATGTGGCAGGGTTTAATCCCAGTCTTCTTTGTCCATGAGCTTTGTATCACTGCAACTGTGTCCGGGAAATTTGGTTGAAGTCTCTCATGAGAGACAAAAACTAATGTGAGGTTGCATAAAAGTCAAAAAATTTTTTATGTAATCCTTAATAGAGAGCAGGCGTCACTGATCACATGAACGTCTTTTTGGATATCAGCATCGATGCTACAGCTTCTAGGCCAGGCCCACGGAACCTATCTGTTCGAAATCTATATAATGATTTTCTGCTGGACAAAAGGCAACATTACTTGTTTGTCTTGCAAGCTTGCGACCTTATATAAGTACTCCAACATATTCCGTGGAACTCACTTTGGGAGCTCCTTTTCAAGATTAACTTAGGTTAACCCATCATCAATATATTTCTTTTCTATTGCCCCGTCGGTGATAATTGATTTCTCACAGCCATCATGAAGGCTTGTCTTTTTTGGCAAACGATTCTTGCTTCCTCAGTCACGGCAATTCCAATATCATCACGAGATGCCAGTCCTACATACTTCTTTACTTTGTAAGAGATGAAAGTACTAGGAGTTTTGCGATCGAAAAATAACGTTTTCAAAGCGGTGACTCGTACACATCGACTGGGTTCAGCACGAGTCTGGAGCAGCCATCGCCCTCCAACCCCATGGGCAATCCTCCACTTGGTGAGTTTTTATATAATGGAGTGCGCATTCCCCGTGCAAATGTGATTGACCGTGTTAGGGGTTGGCACATCGGCAGGTGGAATCAACTGGGTTGGATACTTGACAACAGCCGAAAACACAACGCTAGTGCTATCATACGATCTAGCAGTAGGGGGTGCTTCCATCGACAACAAGATCGTCCAGGCATATCCCAACGATCTTGTGTCCCAGATTGGAGTTTTCCAGTCAGTCTACAAAGATAAGCCAGCCTCCGCACCTTGGAGTCCACAGGACGCGGTCTTTGCAGTATGGATTGGCATAAACGAGTGAGTTCCCTTCAATGGTCTCAAGCCGTAGTTATGATTTGGATGTACACCAGTGATATTAACAGGAACGTGCTATTCCGACAACCAGCATAGGAAACGCATACCAGTCTGCTGATCCGTCTGAACTCACTCCCAAGTTGATTGCTCGCTACAACTCCTTAGTCGAGGAGCTCTATGGCGATGGTGCGCGCAAATTCCTGTTTATCAACGTGCCACCGACGACGCGCAGCCCAGCAATCCAGTCCCAGGGTGTAAGTGCAGTAGCGAAACATGAGAAATTTGTTGCCATCTTCAACGACGCACTGGAGGACATGGTTCTCGACTTCAATTCCGCATATGACGACGTAAGTGAATGGAGCTTGTGAGACGTTGCTGCATGAAATTAACCTTGATTTCAGGCTACGACTGTTCTATACGATTCTTGGTCCTTCATGACGAAGGTCCTCAATAATCCCAAACAATATGGATTCCCAGATGCTACGTGTGTAAATGACGACGGTGTCAGCTGCATCTGGTGGAACTCCTATCATCCATCGTCCAAGTACCACAAGCTCCAATCAGAGGATATGAAGCCTTACCTAAGACCTTTAGGGGCGTGGTGACCTTAGCGCAGAATACACATTGGTTTGTTTCTAATAACCTTATCTCGGTTATTTTCATATGTAATGTCAGTTCACTGAGCTGATGGACAAGGGCTTTGGTCCAATAATACTTGATTCTTTCTACCGCAAATTTACATCTCCATATCGTTACATTGGTACGCTCATATAGAGCTAAGAATTATATATAACCCGTACTTTCATCTAACTGTCAGACATTCTCCAGCAAAACAAGACTTAGACGTCTCCTGAGGCCTTTCTATGGCTTTATCCGGGTGTTCGACATCCCCCCAAACCTCCTTCATATGCAGCAATAGCCGTCCCAATAAAGGAAGTACACTGTCTGTTCAAAAAGATGACCCCACTGCCTGATCATCTTATCCGATTCATCCGTCCCAATAGGAAGCATTCCTTCTAAAACCCTAAATCCTTGAAGACCCATACAGTCCTTTTGCGTTGTAACTTCAGGGGTCATGGCTCCACAGATTAATGCGGGGTCTAAAAATCTACCCGCTCTTGGTTCTGTGGGTCTGTCTCACGTTAATTGTTATCCCTGTCAAGCTTCAATGTCCTGGATGCTTTCAATTAGCCATTTTCCACCACTCGCAGTTTTGTCTCACGTACAGTTTTTTGACGGCGGCTCCATATACATGCCTATTTGCTTTTCCAGTGTCGAGCTGTCGGCTCGCAGGGCCGACGGCTGTTTCAATGTTCCATTTCCTGTTTCACCCCACGTGCAAACGGGCAATGATGCCGTCTACTGTTACATTCATTCAGGAGTGTGTGTTTTTCTTCCGATATAAAATACATGTTCTTTCCTTGATCGCAATGCACGATGTCCTCTTTAACCACTGTGCCTTTTTCTCTGTTTACTGGATCCCTTGTCTCCTGTCTCGTTCACACGAATCTCCTAGTGGAAAATGAAGCTCGGCTCTCTCGTGCTCGCTCTCAGCGCAGCTAGGCTTACACTGTCGGCCCCTCTCGCAGACAGAAAGCAGGAGACCAAGCGTGCGAAAGTATTCCAATGTTCGTGACATCCACGTCTGGCTTGCTGGCTTACTGGCAACTGACAATGGCCAAGGGTTCGGTTCGAACGAGTCCGGTGCTGAATTCGGAAGCCAGAACCTTCCAGGAGTCGAGGTCAGCATGCCTGTACTCTCTGCATTATATTAATATCTCAAGAGGCTTACTCTTTCGCAGGGAAAGGATTATATATGGCCTGATCCCAACACCATTGACACATTGATCAGCAAGGGGATGAACATCTTTCGTGTCCCCTTTATGATGGAGAGATTGGTTCCCAACTCAATGACCGGCTCTCCGGATCCGAACTACCTGGCAGATCTCATAGCGGTGCATTTCAATTCCACCATGTTTGGAGCTGTCTTCGTTGTGCTGACATTTAATGGTAGACTGTAAATGCAATCACCCAGAAAGGTGCCTACGCCGTCGTCGATCCTCATAACTACGGCAGATAGTGAGGTCCCCGGTTCTGGTATTGCTGCTGTATATCTAAGTAGATATGTGTTTCTAACATTTCTACGATTTCAGCTACAATTCTATAATCTCGAGCCCTTCCGATTTCCAGACCTTCTGGAAAACGGTCGCCTCACAGTTTGCTTCGAATCCACTGGTCATCTTCGACACTAGTAAGCTGAGCACCCGAAATTAACTGAGTCTGAGCATGTCTGACAAGACGATCCATGAAAGATAACGAATACCACGATATGGACCAGACCTTAGTCCTCAATCTCAACCAGGCCGCTATCGACGGCATCCGTTCCGCCGGAGCCACTTCCCAGTACATCTTTGTCGAGGGCAATTCGTGGACCGGGGCATGGACCTGGACGAACGTGAACGATAACATGAAAAGCCTGACCGACCCATCTGACAAGATCATATACGAGATGCACCAGTACCTGGACTCTGACGGATCCGGGACATCAGCGACCTGCGTATCTTCGACCATCGGTCAAGAGCGAATCACCAGCGCAACGCAGTGGCTCAGGGCCAACGGGAAGAAGGGCATCATCGGCGAGTTTGCGGGCGGAGCCAACGACGTCTGCGAGACGGCCATCACGGGCATGCTGGACTACATGGCCCAGAACACAGACGTCTGGACTGGCGCCATCTGGTGGGCGGCCGGGCCGTGGTGGGGAGACTACATATTCTCCATGGAGCCGGACAATGGCATCGCGTATCAGCAGATACTTCCTATTTTGACTCCGTATCTTTGACTGACAAGCTCGATGGAGTACGGTATTAAAGATACTTGAGTACTTCTCTCTGTCACCGGGGGAGGGAGAAACCAATTCGCTGTATCCTTGTTTCCCTGTCTTCTACAGACATGAGTATGGATTTTGCCATTAGTACAGTACATGCTTAAGCACTTCTCTCTGCACATGCTATCTCAGCGCAGCAAAGGACAAATTATTATTTGTCATTTATACGCTCCGTTCATCATATGCAATAACAGACCAGAGTTCGAGGAGCAATGTAGTGTACTAGTCGAGCTTTCTTTTGGCTGCTTTTATCGGTGGCAGCTTCACCACCTGGCTGACTCGGTGTGGCTGCACAACAACTGCACCATACCTCGTAGAGACGTCGTGCAACAGCAACAACTTGGCTTCTTCGACGTTGGTACTCGTCTTGACAACAGCTCTACATTCGGAGCTATTTTCTGAGCCTGATCTGCTTCCATGCTAGGAGTTTAATTAAGGAGCAAACTATTCAAGTCAAACTATATGCCTCGTTCGCAAGCCCTTTTTGCAGGGTAATTCCTCCAACGTGGGAACATTCCGACACAATTACTGGTCTACCAGTGATTGCTATCAAATTTTAATTGTGTGGTAAGTTCTCATGCCTCGTTTAGCACTTCAAAATAAGTTATCATCAAACCGACGATTGGTCATCCTTTTCGTCGTCTCCCCGCACAAAGGTCAAAGGCCTTTAGGATATCCTCACCTCAAAGCAGTCACTGAACTCATCTGTCTACAATACCACTCCTCCACCGTTCTGGATACGTAATTTTACTATTCAAGATAATTAAATTTTCCGGAGCTAGCAGGAAAGCAGAGAAAGTGGAGCTTCGCATGTGGCTGCTCCTCAATCACTCTTGGCTGGGAATTGCCGACTATAGCCCAAACAGAGTGGATAGAATTGACAAATATGAGAGACCTCGCAAGGACCCTTGGCCTCCTTGCTCCGGTAATGACCCAGATAGCCAGGATTTCCGGAGTCCCAGGGGTGTCCATCGGGGTGTTCCATCACGGAGGTGTCGTCCTCCGCCATAGCATCGGATATCGAGACCTCGACGCAAAACTACCCACGACAAGCACCACAATCTACCCAATCGGGTCCCTGTCGAAGGCGTTCACTGCGAGCATCTACGGCATCCTGGTCGACGAAGGCATTCTCGAGTGGAACACTCCGATCCGCCACCTGCTGCCTGAATTCCGCAGCAGGTCCAAAGAAGTGCAAAGCCTGACAACTGCCGTGGATCTGCTATCGCACAGGACCGGAGTCGCGGGAGGAGAAACCTTCTATTTCCATGCTCAGCCTCTTCTTCTAGACGACTCGAGCGTCGTGGCGACCTTTGCTGAACTGCCCCAGACACAGCCGTTCACGGCCCCAGATGCAGTACAACAATCTAGGCTACGGCTTGGTCAGCATGGCTATGAGTCGAAGAACAGGCCAAAGCTACGGAGACTTACTTCAGTCTCGGATTCTGCTGCCCTTGGGTCTCGATAGGACCGGAGTCGAGCTCGATCCGCAGACGGTAGACGATATGGCCAAGATCTATATGGCTTCGGAGGACGCCAACGCTATCGAAAATACAAGGCCGCTATACCAGAAAAACTCAGTGATGATAGCATCCGGTCGGATATATAGTTTCATCGACGATCTGTTGGTCTTCTATCGTGAACTCTTGGATACAGCCGTCCAGCCGATGATGGGCTCAGATAATAGCTCGGCGACAGGTACCAAGTCCCCACTGAAGCAGTTGGCAACCATCCTCTCAGGCCGTACATTTCTACCAACTCAGCGGCAGTCGATCCTGGAGCGGACCTACGGTCTAGGCTGGGTTAGAACGCAACTTCCAGGCGAGCTGGGCGTTCTAGGTCTGAACCCGTGGCTTGTGAAGAAAATGCCTATCGCAGGGCGCGTGTCTCCATCTCGTCTTACCATCTACCATCAGGGCAACGTGCCAGGCGCGACTTCACCGTCTACCTCTTTCCCGAAACGCGGAGCGGGATAGTGGTTCTCGCCAATGGATATGGGCTGACGGACGTTCCGGATTGGATCGCGCAGATGCTCATTGAAACCCTGTCTGAAGACGACACTGGGGCCGACTACCTTCAGCTCGCCGAAGAGGCTGTCGATTCCTATCGAAAATGGTGCTCCAAGACGGTCCACGGCTCGAAGCAGCTGCAGACCCCCCATAACCCCCATTCAATGCCTCAATCGTTGGTGGGCTTTGTCGGAGTGTACGAGAACGCTGCGAAGACCTTCTTCATCACCGTGTCATTATCATTGGACGGTGGCGAGTTGACACTTGCTTTCCAGGGATTAGACGAGGAAGAGTCCGATCTGAGACACTCTCACGACGACGTCTTCAGCTGGTTCACATCGCCGCGTGAGCTTGCGGAGAGAGGAGACACATGTTCCCCGCTCCCCACTACTTAATCCGGTTCTGGAGAAGTGGTTCGGGAAGGGCCATTGGGCTAGATTGGGCTCAGGAGGGCAATAATGCCACTGGAGGAGAATTCTTTGCGAAGAAAAAATGGGTGCAGCCTGCCTTAGTCACGGTGCTGTTGAGATATGCCCATGATAGGTCGCTCGGAACTCTTTTCACGAGCTTCCTTCTGGTTCTCTTGCCTGAGTTTCTGCCGATGGACATGATGCCTTCGTCACTCGGGATCTGCATTCGCAGTCTTCAGGTCACATGTGCAGCAGTGATTTTATACCTTTGTCACTTTTATTATGACTAGTAACTAATCAACCACCAAGTGACAAATACCACCGAGCGACGAATTTTCCTCCACCCTACCACTTCCTTTTTTCAACGCGTCATTTTATCACCACCACTATCAAAAATGCCTTTATCTCAAGAAAACCGAATTCAAATGGCTATTGCAGCTTATAAAAATCAAAAAATCAAATCAATACTGAAGGCTGCAGAGATTTTTGGGGTGCCTGAGGCTACCCTTCACACTTGCCTTAAAGGAAGACAACCACGCGCAGAAACACGTGCTAATGGCCATAGATTAAAGGCTATTGAAGAGGAAACACTTATTCAGCAATTACTAGAGGCAGATAAACAAGGTTTTCCAATTCAGCCAGAGTTTCTGCATTCAATGACACAAATATTACTCTGTGAGTGTCTACAGGATCCTACTGCAGTCCTTGGCATCAACTGGGCTTATAAATTTGTCAAGCGCCATCCTGAGCTGCGTACAAGATATAATTGAAGGATTACATACCAGCGTGCAAAGCAGGAGGATCCAAGAGTTATAATACCATGGTTTCAAGCTGTACATGCAGCTATTCAGGAACATGGCATACATGAAGATGACATCTGGAATTTTGATGAAACTGGCTTTGCAATGGGGCTCTGCTCAACCTCCAAGGTTATTACTGCAGTAGAACGCAGTGAAAGGCCTTGTACAGTCATCCAGGGAAACTGTGAATGGGTTACAATCATTGAGACTGTGAGCTCAAAGGGGATTCATATACCACCAGTGATTATCTTAAAAGCAGCATCTCAACAGGCTGCTTGGTATCAAGAACCTGCACTTTCCAAAGACTGGTGGATTGCAACTAGCAAGAATGGCTGAACAACAGATGAAATAGGCCTTTGCTGGTTGAAAGAGGTGTTTGAACCATATTCCAGATGCTATACAACTGGTGCAAAGCAGTTGCTTATTCTTAATGGTCATAGTAGCCATTTAACTGCAGAGTTTGATACTTTCTGCAAGAAGAATGCAATTGTCTGTCTTTGCATGCCTGCACATGCCTCTCATCTCCTGCAACCACTTGATGTTGGTGTTTTTGGCCCGCTTAAGCGCGCGTACGGAAAACTGCTTGAAAAGAGAATGATTGCTGGCAACAACCATATTGACAAGGAAGATTTTCTATCTCTATATCCACCTGCTTGTGCAAAAGTGTTTACTCCAGACAATATATGCAAAGGCTTTGCAGGAGCTGGACTTAAGCCACTTGATAAAGAGTGGGTTCTTGCAAAGATTATCTTTCAGCTTTGTACACCAACACCACCAGCTTCAGTTGAAAGTTCAGTCTCCTCTGCTTTTCAAACTCCTCAGAATCTTCACCAGCTGGATCACAAGGTTCGCAGCTTACAAAAAAGCCTTAGTGCAAGAAAGCAAAAGCTTTCTAGCAGCCCAATGTCTCATATTCATCATCTTGAAAAGGCCGTGCAGATGGCAATGAATATGAACCTTCTTCTTCAAGATGAAATTAGGACTCTACGAGCTGAGACTGAGCGGAAAACTAGAAAGAAGGCAAGAAGGCATGCTATTCTAGGTAATGATACCCTTTTATCTGTACAAGAAGGCCAAAATCGCATTCAGCAGCTTGATATGCAGCTTAATGAGAAGCTTGATGAGCCTACACCTATGCCTTGACAGCGAGCTCCACAATGCTGCAGTGGCTGTGGGACTATTGGACATACCATAAGGAATTGTCCTAATAAATAGCTATATATTCAACTACTAGATAATCTAATTTAATTGTATTGGTGGTTGAAAAGCTTCAAAATTATAGTGGGTGCGGCGAAAATTCGTCGCTCGGTGGTATTCGTCGCTCGGTGGTTGATTACGTTAAATAAGCCTGGTTACATAATATTAATGCAGCCAATGTTGAGTTTCCATTCTATAGAAAGCCTAATAATTGGTTTTTCGCTCGACGGTTAAGGCTCACTTGACGCGGCGTCATGCGACAAACCAAGGTCAAGCAGCCATATCCCAGCCGTTTATAGTCACCATCCAGGATGACGGTCTCCCGAGTCAGCTTTCTCGTTTTCAGCATTCTTATCTAAAGGGACAGGCACAAATGACTGTATTGTAAGCCTCCAGTGCTCAATCAAGCCATATTGTAAATGTGAAGTAGGATCAGGAGTACAGCGTGCGGTGGATGACGGGACCTTGGACAGCAAAATCCTGCATGAAGCCGGATGCCGTGTCATGCCAGATGATGCTGTATCGCATACAGGATGGTGAACCGTCAAAGAATCAAGTCTGCTGTATTGGGCAGTCAGATCGATAAATCTCTTGATCGTGAGTCTTAATCGATGAGGAATGCTGGCAGGAGCCAGCTGAGGACGACAGATTGTGTCATCAAGGCCATATCAAGACGAACCCTTGCTTCAATATCACACAACGGATCTTTATCCATGGATAGCGTCTGTGTGCGGTCCATCAGTCAGCGCTAGTCCAGATAAGGCTCTCCTCGAAATCGGGCATCCATGGATATCTTAGACGAGATCCGCGAACGAGGATGGTCGAGCTGCCAAGTATGCGGGCTGCGCGCTTGGCAGCGAAGATCCACGGCCTGGATGACGACGCCCCGGAGGGTTTGCGCGACCTCTGCAGACGTGGATTGGGCTAGCGGTGGAGACGAGAGCGGTGGTTTCCGGAGAGAGCCCAAGAGATATGGGGCCGTGAGACGCGCGCAGCCAACGAGCAGCAGAGCAGAGAAGAGGCCGTAGCGGGTGAGGAGGACGAGCAGAGGAGACGCGTACAGCCACCGAGAACGACATTCTTGGCGCAAAGAATAGCAACAGGCGTGCCTCAGCCACAGCATCCACGCAGCGTCAGAGGCTGAGCCCGCGGTGGAGAGCGGATGCTCCTCCATAAAACCGCATGTTTCTTCCCTACCCTTCGGTCCTGGCAATCCGTCTTCCTGTGTCTGTCCCTTTTCCATCCCTCTTCCTCCCCTCTGAGGCTCCGTGCTCCCCGCTCCGCTCGTCTACCGGCATCGGTCGATCCCGCTCGACGCTTCTCCGACCGCACGGTTGCGCCGCTCAACTCACCGCCCGGGATCGCTTTATCCCCGCTATCACCATGGGCAAGGCGGGCCGCATCGCGTGTATCTTCACGCCCTACGCCCTCACCATCGCATCGGCCATCTGCCTCATCCTCGTGGGCCTCGGCTGCACGAACAAGAACTCGACCACGCTGACCGATCTGCATTTCTTCCGGGTAAGAATGAGCAGCGGTGGTCCATAGTTGTGCGTGTGACTAACTGGTCGTCATCCAGGCCGATCTGAGCAACTTCACCTCGGACCCGCAGATTGTAGCGGACATTGCTGAGAATGCGGGGCTGGACCAAGATACCGCCGATAAACTGGCCAACCTCCTGAACCAGTCCAAGTCCGAGCTCAACCTGAAGGACTTCTACATCATCGGCCTGTGGAACTACTGCTCCGGAGACAAGGATGGCGACGACTTCAAGGTCACCTTCTGCTCCGAGAAGAAGGCCTCGTTCTGGTTCAACCCCGTCGAGGTCTGGAAGCTGAACAACACGAACATCGAAGACCTCTTCCCGGAACAGCTCCAGAAGGCCCTCAATACCTACCGAGACGTGACCAAGTGGATGTTCGTCGCCTATATCGTTGCTTTCTTCGCGACGGCTGCGGAACTGCTCGTCGGAATCTTCGCCATCTGCAGCCGCTGGGGCAGCTGCGTCACCAGCCTTGTGTCGGGGGTATGTGTCTCATTCTATTTGGCATTCTACGGGGAAAGTAACAGATGCTGACTTGCTGCAGGTCTCGCTGTTGTTCACCATCGCCGCCTCGGTCACAGCAACCGCCCTCTATGCCGTCGTCACCGGCACCTTCAACAGTACCCTGAAGTCCTACGGCATCCACGGCACCATGGGCAGCCACATGTACGCCACGACATGGCTGGCCGTCGCCTTCTCTCTCGGCGCGGGCTTGTTCTGGCTGCTCAGCTCGTGCTGCTGCTCGGGACGTTCTCCTTACCACGGCGACAGGAGGAGTAAGCGCGTCACCGCCGAGAAAACTCCCTACACCTACGAGCCCGTCAACACCGGCGCGTACAGCAACTACCCCAAAACACAGTACTCCTCGAACGTCCCCATGCAGAACATGAGAGCTGAGGCCTACGAGCCGTACCGGCACGTTTAAGGCCTTCCTTTTCCTTTCCTTATGACTACCAAATCAATTCCCGTCAAGAGGAACCGCATATGACTCCAACGGTCATCCTGATCATTCCACTCGGCCCTGCTTTATGGCGTTCAAAGTGTGCCACGACTTTCTCACCCCTGGCTTTCTTTTACGCTACGTTTCTTTCCTTGAGCTTTCCTTGAACATCTGCACCGGAAATTGCATTGAATCTCAGGATTTTTTTTATGGATACCACGATCTATGTTATTCTTTTACGCTATTATGAGGAGAGGCGGTCTCACGAGATTGATTTTTATCTAGTTGGTCGATCTGATATGGTTGTAGCTAGAGTTACACAGTTCTATTGTACATACGTATAGATAGATACCCTCAATCCCAAAAAAGTTGAAAGGCTTCTCTTCTTGCTTCGAATTGGTAGATGCTGCAGTGCAGTCCTCGGGCCTAATCTGCCAATCCATCTTCCTGAACAGGGACAGTCTCAGACAAGATAAATATGACATCTCCACACGCGGCTGGAGATGTATATGGAATAATTTATCGCATGAGCTATATCAAGCATTCGAGGACTTGGAATTTTTGGTTCCGTAAAGACGACACGATCATTCCTCGCTCCGAAACCCCCACGCCGCCCAATTCGCCAAAACCCTCTTCTTGACCCTCCTGGGGATACGAGCGTTCAAAATCCGCAACCTCCCAATCCGCCCCCGTCGTGTGCTCACAGGCAACAGAGTATCCGACACGAGCTTCCCACCCTTCGCCCGCGGGCCGTTCCCATGCGACATGTACGGGATCAGCAGGAAACCCTTGACATCCACGAAGAAAGGTCTCATTCATCCCGGGCCGGCAGCGCGTGGCAAACGCCCAAAGGAAGTCCCGGCCGTCGTACACGTCGATATCGTCCCCGACCAGGACGATCCGGTGGATCGTGTACCCGGCCTTGTGGTTGAAGATGAGGTCGCCGATCCGTCTGGAGAAGTCCTTCGAGTTGGCCTTCGTGGTGCGGAGCTTCGCTGTGTCGCACTTGACCAGTTTGATCGGCGCCCGTCATCGCGCCCACGTAGTGCGCCTCCGTGACGGGCATGCTCGCGGCCATGATCGCTGCGGGCGGCGCGCCGAACGCCAGCACCCACGGCACGTCCTGGCCTTCCTCCTTCTTCCACATCTGGTGGATTGCCAGAGATAATGCGGCTCGATGACCAGCCCGGTCAGGTTGTTCCTGTCGTGCACCATCGCCCGGGCGATGGCCCAGTTCGTCCATGTGCCGTCCGGGGACTGCACGATGTGCGTGCCGTACGTCTAGATGTACCTGCCGCCGTCGGCCCGGTGGACCAGCGGCGCGGGGAGCCGCGTCAGGTCGATCTCGTCCCCTTCCAGCTTGTCCTGCTTTCAGGAGCCATCTCTAGGACGATCCTGGGCGGGATCGGTGGGAGATGGACCGCGGAGAGCGTCTTGTCGAGGATCTGACGCATACCCGCGGTGGGTGGGAGGCCCAGGTGGCTCGCCAGTCGTCCGTATCGGTCCCGGCTGGATCGCCTGAGGGAGCCGGGAGCGCCGAGGATGCAAAACAGGCCGTCTTTGGTGCCCTTGACGTTGTTGAACAGCGGGGCTTTGTCGTCCGTCTCGCAGACCCTGCGGGTGGTGGCTGCCACCTCGAGATGCGGGTCGACGGGGGGTATTGATCTCCACGAGATCATTGTCCGATTTCAAGGCCTCGACAAAGGGACGGAAGCAAAGATGCGGCGGTTCTGTGGAGGGCATGTTATTTTTTTGAAATTTTATATAGTTCGTAACTTGGAGGTCTCTGGGTATAGATTAGGAAATACTTATCTATGACGTTGAATGAAGAAATGATGCACGATCAGCGAAAAACAGGACATTCCTGCAGTCTTTTATATAAATTCCCCTTTCTCCATCAAAATGCTCGGACAATTCGAGGAAGAACTGGCCATTGCTTCACCAAAAGATCGATGACATGTCCAATTACTTGGGCTGGATCCATTATTTCGGAAACTCGGGGAGAGCTTTTCGGGGTGCTCGCGCATAGCTCGGAGAGAGGCAATGAGAACCCACTGTGAACACCACTTACATTACCGTTACCTGATCAACGTCCCGGGGTTGTATATTTGTTGTGGAATACGTAATAATGATATATTTCGTCACTTGGTGCTTGATTATCCTTCTACAAGAAGACACAAAGGGGTTCAATAGTAACTTTCAAGTTAGGGCTTTGCTTATTAAACCTTCTTAGGAATGGCGATGCAGCGGCCCCGACAACAGACAAGGAGTAACACTTGGTACATACATATAGCAAATACGTGGAATAGACCAGCATTGTTATTAAATGGTTCGATGACCCCGGCTCGTTCATTTCAGCAGATGTGATATGCCAGTACAGAGTACAATGTTCGCAGGCTGAGACCATCCTTCTCAGGAGCGCTCAGGCACTTCAGAATCTCGGGCAATGCCTACTCAGTCAGGTCTTTGACCCCAATGGGATTTGGAACTTGTGTTAAGTTGGAAACTACATCACTTATCACATATATATATGTAGCTCTTCATTTGAGCTCATATGATATCCACACTGCGAGGATAAATATAATGACACTGCAATTAATCAATTAATACGCAAGTTGTGTCTAAGTAAGAAGCACTCTTCCCACCTTCACCTCCCCAACTTCACGTCTAGTCCTCTTCCTTTTTTTGAGCTCTACTTTTTACCGGGTAACTATGTACTGTACATGTACCTAGCGACCTCATCCGACTTACCTTACGTACCCTCGTGACCTGAAGTGCAGATCATAGATCTGGTTGACTCTGGATCTACCGACAGACAGCGTCAGAATGCGATGGAGGGTGCAGTTGAGACTGACTAACTAAACGGGCTCGTAGTGAGTGAAGCACGCGTGGGGTAAAGAGAGAGCCTAAAAAATGGTGGCAATGTCCTTGACATCGAAGGCTGCACAGCACAGCGGGGTTGGCTAACATAGCTGCTAGTTCAGTTCAGGGAAGTTTTTAACTGCAGTTGGTGCCTAGGTAAAAGCAGAGAAAACCCATGATACGTAACGTGAATAAATTCGAAGAGGCAGAATCAGCGGTGCGTATTCTAAATAAGGGAGATGCGAGCTATACAAAGCGGTTTCTCCCAAGATACCTACGCTGAGTTGTGATGCAGCGATGTTAGAATTACGGACAAGAGATGTCGAGGTCAAGGAAATTTCCATTCCATTGAAAAACAAAAGACGTAATTACTAAGTGGTATCACAAGGGACAAATGCGTAGCATACATACATACATGGTCAAAAGATCATAAAATGAGAGCCGTACCAACGGTATAATATGTACAGTACAAAAAATAGCCATCCCTTCCTTCCCAAAAAGCAAGTTCTATCCCACGCTTGTATGCGGAAATTAGGCTGCCAAAAAGGTTTGTCGACCACGATTTATTTCTAAGTACTACGAACCATACCAAAAAAGTAACCCGCCCACCGATTTGCCCCAGAAAAACGCCCTGCGTCCAAGTGTCCCTGGTGCAGCGAGAATTGTTTCGAGTAGGTGACAGTATTATATCATGAATGGTCCTTGGAACCCCAGGTCCACCCCAGGGTACTCATCCCACCTTCCCATTCCCTTCGCGGATAGATCGGTGGCCGAATAACCCCTTTTTCGTCCGTCGGCATAAACGCGCCACCGCGGCGCCGGCGCTCGATTAGGAGATTTTGATCTGCCCTGGCCCAGACCTTGAATGGTGTGTTTGGGGAGTCAGACCAGACGGGCTCTCGCGGGGGATGCAGTTGAGGGAAATTGGAAAGCCTCTCATCTTGACCCTCGTTATCGACGCTCGTTTCAGCATGATTTCCAGGTGTTAGACGGGTAGTAGGACGGGGTGTATCTTCTAGGTCACCAAGTTCAATGCTCGCGGTCTCGTGGTATTTATCCGTCGTCTCACCACCGTCATCATCAGTCTCGTGACCATGAGAACTAGTGGCATCAGCCTCGTTTTCCGTATCATGTACCGAAGGTGAAGGGGGGACTTCATTCTCAACTGGCCTTCCATAAGGATCCTCTGCTCTCTCCTGAGGAGCAGGGCCATCATCTGTCTTCTGCTGGGCGGCAGATATGGAAGTAGACACGCGATCTTGGTTGACAGTGTCCTTCGGGGGAGCGCTTGGGGGTGAAAATGTGTGAAGTTTGGACAGCCTGTTTACCAAGCTGCCTGTAAAGGAGGTGTTTGACTCAGTGCGAACAATAGATGGGCTGCCGGAGAAGCTTGCTCCAACTGTTGGAGCTTGCGCTGCTGATATTTCCACCTCCGCCGCACCCAGGACCCGCTTTTTATAACACGGTTTAAGAAAATTGAAACAGAAGTAGTTCTCATACTGTTGCGGCTCTTCCACCGAAGCAACACACTGTTCCAGATAGTGCGGATAGTCCAGTAGATGCCGAATAACGAAATCGTCATAGAGGAAAGAACGCTGCATCAGACCCCTAGCCCGAAGAGCTTGCAATTTTGCACACATCTTAGTGAAATGCGTGAAGTCTCCTTGATAGGAGGGATAGGTATATCGAAAATAGTCGTATACTTCCTGCGCCGTAGCAAACTTAGTTGCTCTGTTCATGAAAGTCTGTCGGCGTGTCACTGTGATTTCAACCGAGGTTTCCTGTCGATTACTGACAGAAACGGCATCTGGATTCTGAGATGGCCTATATCGTTTTGGGGACGGCTGTTCCTCCATTTCCATCTCATCTCCTGAACGCTTCAGAGCCCCGACAGTAGAGACGTTCGTGGGATTGTCCGCACTTGAACCTGAAGCTGAATTATGATTGGCATGGAACCCCGCCTCGTTGTTCAGTCGGGATTCAGGTACTACTTGACTTTGGTCGAATGGCTGCGAGGTGGTTTGCTCCTGAGTCACAGATGGAGCCTGGGACATAGACTGTGCAGAACTCTCCAAAGTGGTCGGCTGAGAGTATAAATTGAGGTCAGAGAGGATTTGTGAATTTACCATAGCTTCTTCAGCCTGTGATAGATTGTCGTGATCTTCTGTCGTGGCGTTATCTGTTCTTCGTGGCTCACTGTCTTCAGCGACGCTACAAACGGGCGAATTCTGCATTTTCCCAGATTGATCTTCCCGTAGGTGGCCATTGCTGTCATACGTATTCATCATCCTGGAATGAGAAGATGTATTCAGAGCCTGAGGAGAGCCTTGCTGCGACGCAGGTTTTTCTCGATCTGCGTTATCACCATCCAATCTTTTAGGGCGAGGAGCCGGCATGCCAACGACTTGGATCTTGTTAACACTCTTTGGATTAGGAAGAGGCGGTCCAGAACTTGTCGGTCCTTCTTCCTCCTGGCTGTGGGGCTGTTCCTGTTGCGAGCCAGCGTCAAGAGGATGAGGCACCGAGATATCCATGTCTGAGTCGTCACTTGCCACATCAACGGGTTCCGGCTGTTGAGTTGGGAGGGTAATGTAATCGTCGGTTTCCAATGTGATCCCCTCCGTTGTTCTGCTAACTGTTTCTGGAACGGAGTCTTGCGGACGCGGATCATGATTACTAGCAGAAGTGTTATTATTTTCTGCAGGATCCGCATCCGGCTTTTTATCCAAATAGTTCCTTTGTAATGGACTGCTATCTGCAGGCACTGCCAAATTTCGAGGGTCACGATTCGGAGGGCTGGAGGACCAGGGGTATATCTCCGTCTCCTCTTCAGATTCAGATTCCGAGTGCATTGCAGAGCTTGACCCAACAGGAAGAGCTGGCTCAGTGTCCTCTGGAGAGCCTTTCTCCGGCTTCTCCTCCGAGGAATATTTCTTTCGGGATATAGCATCGTTCCATTGCTGTAAGAGCAAAGGGGGCACATGACAATGAGGCATTTGCATTCCCGGCTCTGGAGGAACCCAGCAATGTGGGCTCTCTAGTAACTTCAACTGGTCCTCTCGGATCCTGATATCTCTTCGTCGGATGCTTGTCATGCCCTTCCACGGATCTGAAGGATCCCATTGCGATTTGACGCGAGGAGGGACCTGTTTGCGTCCTTTTGAATTTCCATCAGGCCGTGAGTCGTTTCCCTCCAGCCTTTTGTCAGACTTTCCTGAAGACTCATTCTGTCCTATGGCATCGTCCTTTCGCTTCTGATCCGATTTAGTCCGTGAGACTGACTCGGAGTCCACGCTATCCTTGCCCAGCTGAGCGAAAACCGTCGTCCTAGATGTTTGAGGGACGGGTCTATCAGCCGCAGGAGAGTGCCTCATAGGAGAGTGTCTCTCGGGAGAGTGCCTCGAAGGAAAGGGCCTCACGGGAGAAGGCTTCGCAAGAGAGTGCCTGGCAGGAGAATTGTTTGAGGGTGGCAGCTTTTGAGACGGCAATGGTATCAGCGTCTCTATGTTATGCGTATCTTGAGCAGAAAGGGGGCTCCCGTTGGCGGGTAGAGGTCCAGCGTTAGGCAGGGTCTCCATCGAAATGGCCCGGTCTTGGTCATTGACAGGGCCATCCTGAGAATCGGCACCTTCCGGCTGAGTCGTTTCCTTTGCAGGTCTAGCATGGGATTCAAGATACCCCAGGAGTTCATTACCAAGGGGTCGCCGGCCGCGCGGGCTTCTCGGAAGAGCGCTCGGGAGTTCGTGGTGCTGTACCGAATGGACTTGTGTCGCGAACAACTCGTCCGAGTCACCAGTATGGGATTGATCCATGCCATTGTTGCTAGGATAAAAAGTCCCTTTGCCTTGAGACCTTATGGATCCATCAGACATATAGCCATCTTTCTCATCGGGTTCGGTTTGCCCGTTTATCATTTCAAGCAATTGTCTTGCCTGTCGTAAAATGTGCTCTCTGTTCAGAATTTCGACTGTCTCGGGAGGGTCAGGCCGTTCGCTGCTCTCCTCAAGCCGGAAACTCTCGACAAAGAGATGGATTTTTGGTGTCGACGTGCTATACTCAAAGACTATCTGAAATTCAGAGAGCTGGATGAAACATCCCTTCGTGCCCCGTTTCAGCGTTGAAAGGTTCACTGTGCCTTCCTCCAGGGAGTCTTTCGAGAAGATCGTGCGTACTCTGGTGCTCGAGTCGCACAGTGTAGCTTCGATTATGTGTGCCTTTTTGGGCCACTACATGTCCAAGTGATCATTAGCAGACATCAGGAAAATAGGGCGAACAAGTTCTTACATCGACTATCTGCGCTCTCCTCGGAATGAAGTCCTTGTAGCGGAGGTTGCTCCCGTTGTCCTCCACGCTGAGATGACCGGCGTCTGTCGAGTCCATGGTAAAGTCCTGTTCCCCCCTAGACAGCCTGGACCGAAAGTATTTGAGTGCTCTTTCGGCAAGGGGGGTAATCCAATTACCCATAGAATCCATATCGAAGCCTCAAAGTCGGGTGGTCGATCGTTGGTGAACTAGGGCTCATTATCTCGCCGAAGTCGAGACGGCTGTACATTGCTCCTGGCCGGAAGAGGCTGGTGAAAGTGCGGGCAGCAGAAGCGGTTGCGCTGCGGAAGATGACGACCAGCCGCAAGCAATGAGGTCGCATTGAATCATAGTGCGTAGGTCATCCGTTCCCATCGTTCTCGCCGCACGATGGTGCCCAGAGTCGACGCGAACGACCGCCAAGGCGATCAAGACCTGCGGGAGCATGCCATCCTCCACGCAGCGGGCGGGCTGGACGCGTCCTCACCGCCCGCCGATTCTGCCTGGGGCTTGTGGCTGAGTCAGCAGCATCCCCGCAGCCACAGCCGTGCGCCTCCCAGCGCCACAACACGTCATTGGGCAGCCGGCACATGTGAGGTCACGGGCCAGGCTGCGAGGGGGAGAGCAACCATCGTTCCCTGGTCTCGCTCTGCGCAGAACCCGTAAACACATGTTCTCCTGCCACTGCTGTCGTCGTCTGGACTCGAATCCCAGACTTATACGGCCACAGGTGCGATGATTCATAAATGCTAGTCCGCTAGCTCCGAAGTGAAATCTCCGGCCTCCTACTTCGTTGCGAGTACTTTGGACGAAAGCTTCTCCGCAGCGCAGTAGCTCGATGCTCGCCACTTTACTGCGCTAGCCTGGGCGTGACTGCCCCTCCTTCGAGGCTGGTGGGCCCTCGATCTATATGCCTGATTCCGACGCCTCGTTCAATCTTGCCCCCTTTCGCTGCCCGATTCTGCGCCTTGAGCAGCGCATAGATGGCTTCGCAGAAGTCCCAGGGGACCTCAAGCCCCTCCGCATCATCTATCTTTCTTCCCCTCGGACGACGCGGCTCGCGGGCATCACTATCAACCCAGGCTGAACGAGAGAACCTAAACGAAGCGCTCGATCAGATTCACAGCGCGGCATATCAGTCCGACTCCCTGACAGTATTCAACGAGTTTACTAACCCTCCCGTCTCCTCCCCGGTAACAGACAACAGGGGTTTGACGGGCGATATTCAGGGAGGACTCAGTGGGTTGTATAGTCGGTTCAGGGCGTCGGTCGGGGGAGTGAAAGACATTGTAGCGGGTTCTGCAAAGCCGTCGGATTCTGCTTCTGGGGACAGCCATGCGGTCAAGTGTCCCAATGGCGAACAGACTGCGCTGAAGTCGCCTTCTGGTTCAACAACAGTGGCGGGCGATTCGCAGCCGTCATATCCAAATTCTGCCCAGGGGTCGAAGCTCCAGTCGCCGGTTTCAGGGACCTTTCCATCTAACCTCGATGGCACGAATCAAGCTCCAACGAGCAGATCCTCGAAGCTGTCCTCCAAGGCCGCTAGTGTATCTTCAAAGACCTCCCTATCGTCAGCTCCTGCGATGAAGTCACCTGTTGCACCTCTAGCAAAGACCGCAGGCGGCTCTTCGACCGCTGATCCTGCGGTCACCGAGCTCAATGTGAATGCTGTCAAGGACGGTTCCGATCGTTCCAGAGGCAATTCTGCCAGTGTGTCCTCTCACGCGTTTCAAAATGCAGACGCCTCCAGCGTCGAGAAGGATGACTCTCTGGGACCCAGCAGCCGCAAGTCTCATTCACCAGTTCTGACAGCCAAGCAGGGCAATAATCAATTCAAGGAGGTGCAAGGTGTCCCTGACTCTAGTCGACCCCAGCAGATCGGTAATGAGCATCTTGTTAATGATAAATCGAAGAGGTCTAATAACGCAGTTGGTGATCGTCACGCGTTCCCTGAGCCAGACACTTCGCTTCCCGGCTCGTCGTGGAAGGGTAAACAAATGGACGCTACGCAAGACGACCAGCCACGGGAGAACCTGCCGGCAAGCTCCTCGAATTCGTCTATTAAAGAGCCGACGGCACCAACCTCTGCGACGAACAGCCTTTCGAGAATCCCTAACGAAGAGACATCCGTTCACGAGGGGCGAACCCCTGATAGAGAATCCAATTCTGCTCTCGCCTCGAAGCCCTGTGCTAATAAACCACGCGAGAAGTTGACTTTCCGCATCAGTCAGAGCCGTTTGCCAGGCTACGTTATGTCTCGTGCCTCGTCGACAGAAACGGCGACGGCCAACTCCGCCGTTGCTGCGTTTAATACGAACCTTGACCGTACCACCAGTCAAGACTCGCGAGGCAAACGTGCTGCAGCGCAAGCTGGCGACGTCGCGGCCCAGAATATTGTCATGTCGCAGCTGAGAAGCAGGCTACTCAGCAGAGATTTCTGGATGCGGGATGAGAATGCCAAGGATTGCTTCCACTGTGGAGAGCCATTCTCAACTTTTCGGCGGAAACATCACTGTCGTACCTGTGGCCAGATCTTCGATGCGAAATGTACCCTTCTGATATCGGGAGCTCAATTTGGTCAGAGTGGCACTATACGCGTCTGCAAGCCTTGCGAAGCGATGATAAATGCTCACGAAGACGATTCTTCCGATTTTTCAGACAACGAGCCTAGCCCTGGCGTGGTCAATCCTCTCTCTGACTCGGGTCTCAATGGAAATGGCAATGGTGGCCGTCCGCTGCTCGAGGACGATGACGCATCGTCGGTTATTTCCCAGTCCCTTGAGCATGCGATGAAGACACCTACGATGGCGATTCCTGCTACGAGACGCGCCGGTGAGGGCCATAATCGCCGCTCGGCCGTTCTAGAGATTGATTCTGATCGCCCATTGACAAGACCCACGTCGTCGAGGTCACTCAAGTCGTCCCTGAATGGAAGACCCCATTTCATGGGTCACAAGCGTTACCATTCTCGCCAACAGTACATACGCAGCTTCAAGTCCTATCATGATGACAGAGCCCCCTTCCAACGCCGTTTCGCGGAAGAGATAGGCCCAGAGATGCATCTCCCGGCTTTTCACAAGGATAGTATCATTGACCCTGACCTGGCTCAATATCTTTCCGATGATGCCTCTAGTGGCGACGAGCAGCCGAACCTGTTCTCTGCTGTTTCTGATAGCACGTTGTCGAAAAGCGGTGGCGATAGCGAGAAGGCCACATTCGGCGGCTTCCTCGCTGCCGTCAAAAAGGGCCGATCTCGCTTCGGTGACCGAAGCGGTGCCAGCGGTATCAACTCGGGGCGTGATGCAGATGACGGTAGCATCAGCAGCTCCAAAGCTGTGAATCTACCCCGTTCGACCCGTCGTCGGAACTTGAGTGTTGCCAGCAGTATTCACCAGCGAGCGTCTCCCAGGACGTCAAGAGACAATGTTTTCAACACCCATGAACATTCCTCTCCAGGGACCCTTCACCCTCCTGGTGCAACCACCAGTGGTTTTAAGATGACAAGAAGCTCATCAATGAGGGGAGCAGGAGCTCCAGCAATTGAGCTGCCTAGACCCAGTCTACAACATGTCCGCAAACTTCTCCGACAACTTTTGAAGGATGCGTCGGTTCCTCACGCCCACAGCTGGGAAACTGCACTTATGCCCATACTTCTGAAGGCAACTGATGATGTGGATCCCGACGTGCAACACGGAGACGATATGGACATTCGTCACTATGTCAAACTGAAGAAGATCCCTGGTGGCCGGCCAGGAGATACGTCCTATATATCGGGCCTAGTCTTTACAAAGAACCTCGCGCTCAAGAGTATGCCCAGAAGCATTCCGCGCCCGAACATATTGATTATCACGTTTGCTCTGGAGTATGCGCGTCATCAGCAGCACTTCATGAGCCTGGAGCCGGTCATCCGGCAAGAGCGCGAGTTCCTCGAGAATCTTGTCAGCAGAATCGCTGCCTTGCGTCCAAATCTATTACTTGTTGAGAAGAATGTTTCAGGTCTGGCACTTGAATTCCTGGAGAAAGCCAACATTGCTACTGCCTATAACGTCAAACCTTCTGTGCTAGAGGCCGTCTCAAGGTGCACTCAGACAAGAATCATTACCTCTATGGATAAGCTTGTAACGACCCCAGCGCCGGCTGGTCAGTGTGGCAGTTTTGACCTGAAGACGTACGTGTACAACGGCCGCAAAAAGACGTACATGTATATTTCCGGCTGCCCCAAGGAACTCGGGTGCACCATTGTCCTGCGCGGCGCCAGCGAGGATGTCCTTGCGAAAATTAAGAGGATCACAGAATTTATGATCTATGTTGTTTATAATCTCAAGCTGGAAACTTGCTTGATGAGGGATGAGTTTGCACAAATACCGACCTCATCCGACGATGGCATCAAAAAAGGAGTCGAAGACACAGAAGGATCGAACAGTTCCAAGTCAACTAAGCCGAATGACGTTGTTGCTGAACCGAGCAGCAAGACGCAAAATGCTGCTTCCAACAATTCAGCGACCACTGCTGCTGGCCAAGGAACCGACGTCCCTGATGATGTCCCCATGCCTACCTTTTACGAAGACATGGTCCAGAAGCATGAGACAAAAATACTCTCCGCGTCTCCGTTTGTCAAGTTTGAGCCTCCTTATCTGCTCATGCGTGCGCGGGAGCTGGAACGCAAGCTCGCTTATCTCAAACGCCTACGTGATCAGGACTTATCCTCGGACCAGTCTTCTGACGACAAGACAAAGTCGCAGAAGTTTGTCCTGATCACTCCTGAAATGGTGCATCAGTCGCCACATGGCGCTTCGGCAAAAGTCAAAGAAGTCTTGCATGCAGTTCATGACGCGGAGTATGATACAGCACTTCACAATTACCAGACTCAAAAACGACAATGGGAAGCATATATCTCGGGCAATGCCAATCTCTTCGATCCTTATGCGCACCAGAATATTTTCGTTCTATATAGCCTGGTCTGTACGACTACCTCGATACCTTGTTCTGGCCCGGACATATTCGCTTTGGAATTCTACAATGAGCATGACAGCGATAGGATACTTGAAGCTGATTGCACACTCGGGCAGTATGTGGAAGACCTCTGCCTCAGTGCAAACGCTGTCTGCACTATAAATGGATGCGAGAAGCGAATGTTTGAACATCACCGTCAATATGTCCACGGGGAGGCTCAGATCAGCGTCTTTGTCCAACCATATCCTTGCAAACTCCGGGGCCTGCAGGATACGATCCTGATGTGGAGCTGCTGCAAGATCTGTGGGAACGAGACTCAAGTGATGCCCATGTCCGACAGCACTTGGAAATATTCGTTTGGAAAGTATCTGGAGCTTTCGTTCTGGAGCAAGGATCTGCATGCCCGGGCTGGGGTCTGTCCACACGATCTGCACCGTGATCATCTTCGCTATTTCGGCTTCAAGGACGTCGCTCTTCGAATTCAGTATGATCCCATCAGCCTGCTTGAGATCATCGTCCCGAGGACCCGAGTTACTTGGAAGGTGGAAAACGACCTAAGACTAAGAAACGAGGTTTATTCTAAGATAGAGCACCGGCTGAACAAATTCATGGCTTCCGTCAAAGCGCGACTGAAGAGCATCAACGTGGAAAGTGTGATGCCGGAGTTGGTGGAAGATTGCAGAAGGGAGACTGAGGCATTAATGAAGAAAGCGAACGAAGATCATGCTGCATTGATAAAGCAGCTGCAGGACAAGTACATGAATTCGCGGTATTATGAAGTTATACCTTTGAATGAAGTACTGCGTTCTGTCCAGGAAAAGGTCGTGGAATGGGACGCCGCTTTCGCCGAGTTTGAGAAGAACTTCTTTCCCTCGGAGAAAGATATCAGGCGGTTAGCAGCGCTGCAGCTGAAGAAGATATTCTTGGATAAAGAGGCATCAGTTACATCACTCACCACAGCCGAGGAGCCTTCACCTACTCCGGCAGAGCCTGGGACTGGTGAAGCAACTGCAACTACTGACAGGCCTGGGCTGGTGCGTCGAATGACACTCTCTCCAGAGAAAGCCCAAGATGTTCTCGCTTCAGTCGTTGAAGAACATTCAGGGAAAATAAGTAAAGAGAAGGTTCAGGCAGAAGAAGATGAGCAATCAGTGCCGTCAGCTAAGCCTGAGGGAGGTGTTTCAACGGTGCAGTTAGCCAATCCGGAGGAGAGTAGAGAATCTTCGGCTTCGCAGGTAGAAGCTGCGACACAAGAAGAAGTGCGTCATCTTGATCTGGCTCTTCCATCCAGTCCCTCGGAACGATCACCTTCCGAGTCCAATCCTACTGCAGGCGACTCGAATGCTTCTGAAGGTGACTTACCAACCCCGCGACCCTTGACGCCTTTAGTGGAATCAGAGGAGAAATCTAGCAATCATCTGTCTCCCGAGTCCATGGCGCACCATGGAAAGGCTCAGAAGATCGAGAAAGTTGGCCGACCTGGAGATAGCCAACCACCTGCGCCAGCTGTTCCCCCTTCAGGTATTCCAAAGCCCGCGGAAAGTGGTCTCCGCCGCGGTGGAAAGGCGAAGTCCCCGCCCTTGTTCCGTGCGAACTCCCAACCGGTCAATCTCCAAAGAGAAAGAAACAGTACCACCGGTTCTCTGGGCGCGTTGAAACCCGGCTTCGGGAGTGCCTCCGGTAAAATCGCGGAAGGGGTCTCTAGCCCTCCGTGTGAATCAAAGGTCAAAGTTGCCGATAAGAAGCTCTCAGACCGCCTAGGCTTGAGCGCTCTGAAAACCGCACGGTCATCGGCTGGACACACTCTCATTCCTCGTTCAGCACCTGGCAAAAAGAAAAACTCACGCGTTTCAAGCTTAGCTAGGCATTTCGAGCAACTGAGCCGTGAGTTTGAGAAAGAACGTCAGCGCGAGAGACAGCAGCGGGCTGCCAAGGGCAAGCACTCGCGCGCGTATCCTATGGCGTCTTCGAAACCGATTGTCGAGGTATATAAGAATGTGCGAGAAGCAGTGGAGGAACGAGAACCGTCGGGCGAAGGGGAGGACTTCATGTCGCAGGAGCCTCCTGCTCCCTCGGACGAACCAAGCAGAGAAAGCGTAGAGCTCTCACGAAAGAGTCTTGAAGTTCCACCGGATCAAGAGCCGGCTCCTGGTCAGGCAAGTGTGGAACCAACAGAACAAGAAGACAATGCTCGCGCCAACAGTCAGATTGCCTCTGAAGCTGAGGCTGAGGCTGAGGCCGAAGAGGAACATAGCGATGAGGAAAGAAGCTTAGCTGAGGATCTCCAGATTACGGATTCTCCGGAAGAGTTGGCCAAGCTCGAGCCTGATGAGGCTCTTGACCTGAAAGAGTTACCAAAGCATGAGAGGAGTACGCTGGTCAGACTGCTGACCAATTTCTGGGCTGAGCGCTCCGCCAGTGGATGGGCACCCCTTGACTATCCACTGAAGGTATCTGACCATGTTTTCGCTGACAGTAACATTATCGTCCGCGAAGATGAGCCCAGCTCTTTGATTGCGTTTGCTTTGGACTCTGAGGACTACAAAACAAGGCTTGCGAGTATTCAGAAACATTATGAGGAAATGGAAGAGCGCAAGTCAGATCTCGGCGGCGACATCGAGGCTGAGAACGAGGCTCGTGTCGAACAGGCACTACTGCGAGCCACCGGAACTCATCTCAAATACCAATTCCAAGAGGGGCAAGCGAAAATGCTTTGCAAGATATTCTATGCTGAGCAGTTCGACGCCCTACGTAGGAAGTGCGGAGTGGCCGACCGGATCGTTGAGTCGTTGTCTCGCTGCGCCAAGTGGGATTCCAAGGGAGGCAAGACCAAGTCATTGTTTTTGAAGACGCTTGACGATCGCTTCATTCTTAAGTCGCTCTCAACCATTGAAACCCAAGCGTTCCTGAAGTTCGCCCCAGCCTACTTCCAGATCATGTCTGAGGCTCTTTTCCACGAGCTGCCGTCCGCCATTGCCAAGATGTTCGGTTTCTACCAAGTCATCATCAAAAACCCAGCCTCGGGAGTGGAATTCAACTGGTTTCTACTCCTTATGGAGAATCTATTCTATGATCGTGTTCCAACACGCATATTCGACCTGAAAGGTTCGATGAGGAATCGCAAGGTACAGAGTACGGGTGAACGCAACGAGGTGCTCCTGGATGAGAACATGGTAGACTTCATCTACGAGACTCCCCTGTTTGCGCGGGAGCACTCGAAGAAGCTGCTCAGTCAAAGCGTGTGGAATGATACTCTCTTCCTTGGTCGCCAGAATGTCATGGACTATTCACTTATGATTGCTATCGATGAAAATCGTAAAGAGCTGGTTGTCGGTATCATCGACTGTATTCGCACATATACCTGGGATAAGAAGTTGGAGTCATGGATCAAGGATCGTGGATTCGCTGGCGGTGGCAAGAACCGACCTACGGTGACCAGTCCTAAAGAGTACAAGAGCCGCTTCAGGGAGGCGATGGCGAGATACGTCCTCCATGCGCCCAAGTAAGTAGAACCTTTTTTGCAAGCTAAGTGTTGGATAAAGGCTGACTCTGTAACCAGCTGCTGGCAACAATTTCAACCAACTTATTTGGACCATCGACATCTGCGGATTGACAATAATGTCAGTCATGCCCCGGGCATCGCAGACATGGAAGGCGATGATCGTAGTGCTGAACCAAAACGCTCTTGATTCTACATCGGCTATCCAACCTTTTTTCGCAAATATCCCTAATATAGTAATGACGTAACGACGCTATGACAACGCTATATACCGATCAGTTCATGTCAAATTCATGTTTACTTTTTCCATTCATGGGTCTGTGTCTATTGTCTCTGATCGCAAATTTCGGAATGAACGTGTGAGGCGTTGGTGGCTATGTCAGTGTTGTACACATTCAGATACCTATCTTGTGTGACTGGGCATCCTTAGGGCTGGTTGTCATTTCCTTCCTGTCCTTCATGCATTCTTGACACATGCTTACAAAGTTGAGAGGTCCATATTGTTCTACTTGTGTTCTTTATTTTACTAATGTACAAAGATGTTGGTTGGCTGACGATGAGTGAGCCTCAGGGGACGAGTTAGGTTGTCTTATGAGTTGTAGCATCCTTCACGTTTGTCATCATTATTAGATACTGAGATTGTGAATACTACCATTGTTGTCTCCTTTTTCTTTGTACAGTATAAGATTAAGCGTGGCAAATGAGAAATTCTACTATGGTCGCTGGACCTAGCGTTACGAATCTTTAAGGCAAGCCCACGACTTTGCGTTCACACCAGGGGCGCGAAACGACCACAGGGTGATATTACCAAACAGCAGCTTAGACCACTCAGTAGTTGAGCTCAATTCTTTCTACCCTCGTGTAGGTCGCAGTGATGTAGCATATTTTTCGATGGGTCGCCGGTGAACTCACATACACACAGGGAGGAGTAGTGTGTAGGGAGTTTTTCATTTGTATTTATATACTCGTAGTGGAGCACCGAAGGAAGCCACATTATTATTGGACACTGGGGAGATCACTCTTGATGTACGTACGATATGTCAAAGTGAGCGGGAATAGTCATGCACCCGTGATCCCAGGACCAGATAGATTATTATTTTTCTTCACTATTATTATTGAGCTCCTCAGGCTTCAGCTCTCAGGCTCTCTTTCTTCCTCATCCAACTCTAATCGACCCCACAACTAAGTACGTAATTATTATCCAGAACTTAATTGAGTTAATACTTATCTATTTTCTAGAAGCCTAAATTATTGAATAAAGAACTGCAAGATATCGCTCGATCCATAACATAAGAGAACGTCACAAGCCTCAACCTGCCACTGCTAAGATGGTCAGCGGTATACAAAAATCGTTATGTCCCAGTCGGCCAGATCCAGACCCAGACCGACCTCGAAGTCGAAAGCGACAAAGTCAAATCCCGACTTCTGCCCGAGCCCGAAAAATCGGCGGATTCCGGGATGGACGGACGGAAGTTTCGACACCAACGATCGGAAACGTGGGCCATGACTTGCCTACTCCGTAACTCCGTACTCCGTACTCCGTTACTCTTCTCCACACCCTCGGGATTTTCGTGGCTTTCCCGGTCCCTGTCCTCGTGGGTAAGTAGGGTAGTTTCCCTTTCCGAGGTGTTTCGGATCGTGGTGGTCTGGACTCTGGACTCTTAAGACGTTAAAAATAATATTTTTTCTTCTTTCCCCGCATCTACTCACATGATGTGAGGTTGTTTACCCGCTGTACATGTGGGATTTTTTTTTCTAGTATTCTCTCTTCCCCCTTTTATCTTCGTCTTTGGCACGTTCTTGATGTCCCGGACATCAAGAAGCACGCCAAGAATGACGGGAAGAATGAAGTTGACCCAGTTTTATTATTCTACTTAGTTGCACGCTTGCCAGATTCTTTTCATTTTTTTTCTTTTCTATACCTTCTTTGGTTTTTCTTTTTGTCTTCATCCTCCCCTATGGTCTATTCCTGTCTAGTTGGGAATTGACTTTTACACACACACATACATACATCAAATGCGACGCAGGTGAACTACACAAACACGACTGCAATATAGCTGACTACGCTTCAGAAACATCATGCTATTAATGGAGTGAGGTGGGCATTCATCAGATTCGTTCCGGGATATGCGATGGCCCCTTGTGTCTGCTGACTCGATTTGCAGCTCGTTTTGGATACCCACCCGGACTTGGGTTACGGATATCCGGAGTTGAGTAGAGCGCGAAACTCTCCTCCTATGTCTTTTTATGAAATGTTTACCGGCGGCTATCATCCCACATTGACCGTCATGTCCTCCAAGTAGGGTCGCACACGGGTACCCTGATTCACTCTGCCGCCAGACCGAGGTTTTCCTCGGCTGGGACCACACGGATCGTGTTGGTGTGGCCCATACCGCCGCGCCAGCCCTGGACACAAACGATGTTGTCGCCCTTGTTGACGATGCCAAGCTTGATGCCGTTCGCAATGCCCCACTTGAGACGGCGGTCGACGTCCTCCTGCCAGATCTTGACGTTGAAGTCTGGCTTCTTCTCCGGGAAGAGGAATGGATAGACGCCACGATAGAGGTGGGAATACTGCACTACCAGTCAGCACACGTCGTGCGAATCAGGAAGACTAACTTACTCGTGAAGCAATCGGGTTACGAGTGACCATGATAATGGGGCACACGGGACGGTACTTGGCAAGGAGACGGGCGGTGTGACCACTGACATCGTTAGCAGAATCGCAGATGCACGGGGGCACAACACTGTTACCTGGTGGTCAAGACAACAATAGCGCCGGCGTTCAGTTCCAGACTGGCGCTGACAGCGGACATGGCAATAGATTCGACGGTACTGGTGGGACGAGGGCACAAGTTGCGCAGCTCGTCGAAGAGGTTGAAGTGCGGGATGGCCACCTCGGCCAGCAAACACGTCTCGTGCATCATGGTAACAGCCTCGACGGGATAGTTACCCTTGGCAGTTTCTCCGGAAAGCATGACACAGTCCGCACCATCGAGCACAGCGTTCGCGACATCCGACACTTCTGCGCGGGTTGGGCGCGGGTTATACGTCATAGACTCAAGCATCTGAGTCGCACAGATTACGGGCTTGCCCTTAATGTTGCACTTGGCAATCATCATCTTCTGGGCAATGAAGACCTTGGGAGCTGGGATCTCGATACCGAGATCACCACGGGCGACCATGACACCGTCGGTCTCTTCAAGGATCTCATCGAAGTTGTTGACACCTTGCTGGTTCTCAATCTTGGCGATGATCTGAATCTCCTTGCCTTCCTCGCCCAGGACCTCGCGGATTTGCCGGATGTCACTACCGCGGCGAATAAATGAGGCAAAGACCATGTCAACCTTGTTCTTAACACCAAATTTAAGGTCGTTAATGTCCTTCTCTGAGAGCGCGGGGAGGTCTACATCGGTGCCAGGAAGGTTGACACCCTTCTTTGAGGAAATGTTACCGTTGTTGAGACACTTGACGCGCAGAGTCTTGTCGTCAACAATCTCAAGCACTTCGAAGGACAGGATACCATCATCGACATAGATGAGCTTGCCAGGCTCGATCACTTTCGTGATGTTCTTGTAATCGACGTACCTGCCGAACGAATCGGTTTAGCACATGACTTTTTTCCAGTACACCATGTTTCCAAGACATGGACTGGGCGGGGATGATATGAGGATATAGAGCTGATGAGCTGACATCATGCGTTTATCTTATCAAGGGAAAAATGACATTGCTTGGAAGGGGCAAGTCGAGGTTCAGGTGGGGTTAGGATCTCGGGTTACGCACATGTTCTTGTCATCGCTGCAAGTCGCGTACTTCTCATCCGTGGTGATGTTGAGTTCAGTGCCCGCTTTGATCGGGATGTCCTTGTCACCTGGAGTGTTACCCGTGCGGATCTCAGGTCCTTTCTGTCACCAGTGTCAGCCTTGAAATCCGGTACAGCGGCGGACGCGGTGCATTACTCACAGTATCGAGGGCAATGGCAAGAGGACGACCGGGCTGGACTCTCTCCGCTTCTCGAGCGTTGTCGATGACGGATTGGTGATACTAGAGTGGAGGACATGAGTGAGCATTCAGCATTGAGTCACAGGCTGGAGACACAAACCTCATAGGAGCCATGGGAAAAGTTCATGCGGACAATATTGAGACCAGCTGGTGGAAGTGTGTCAGCTGGTGGATCGATGCCATTGATCTGAGAGGACCGTACCTCTGCGGAGCGCATTGATCATCTCGACGGAGTTTGTCTTGGGACCTGAGAAGATTACGCGTCAGCAATGCCGGCTTACAGAATCCCAGGTAGATTGGTGTCTAGAGGAGATAGACATACCAATGGTTCCAATGATGGAGGTACGGCGGTAGTTCCTTGCGGGCGCCATATCCGTGCTGAGCTTGGAGTGCCACTCCAGCTTCATACGGTTGCTGAGATGGTCGAGCGAGCTTGCGGCAGCCATGGTGTCGACCTTATGACTGTAGATGTTATTAGAACCAACGGACGTCCCTGTGCGTGAAAAGGGTGTGTGTGTGGATGGTAAAAGGCGAGGCGAGCGTCGACCCTTTGCGGAGGTCTGTTGGGGAGAGGGGAAGGACCGTCGAGGTCGTGGGCGGGAGAGAAAATGTTGTTGGTCGGAGTCTAGATTTGGTGCCGCAGAAAGAGTCTTAAATAATAGGCCGCTCCCCTTGACTGCTCACGGCACCGGGTCTCACCACGGGCGCAAGGCAAGTGACAGGGAAAGAAAACGAAGAAGAAAGAGGATCAGGCTATGTCACGCACCTGAGACTATAGATGTAAAGGAGATCAGATGCTCATCAAGCAGTGGAGAGTGGTTTGTAGGTTGTCTCGGACGAGAAAGCCGCGCCCCGGCACAGGGGAGTGGTCAGACAACAGACGGAAAGGGCGCAAGAAAAGAAATACAGAAGAGCCGACAGCGGAGTGACGGCTATGCCAGTAGAAATATACCTCAGTAAGATACCGGTTCACCAGCGCACCTCAGAGGCAAGGAATTGCTGCTTCTGCACATTTCGCATTTGCTGCTTTTTTTTCCCCCAATCGCCTGGTGAGGGCAGATGCACCGCACCCGGCCCTCTGATTGGCCCAGCGACCGTAAGCGAGTGCCTTATCGATAAACGCGGCCGGGCGGGTTGCCGAGTTGATCCGTGCCGAGCGCTGACTCATCCCGGCCAGCTGTAACCTCTCGCATTTCCTTTTTGGGAGTTCCGTCTTGGCGTCATGTGAAAGTCCTCCATCACGTGGTCTGTTGGCCCGGCGCTCTCCACCAGCCACTGCATCGACCTCCAGCGCTGGTCCGAGACAGCGATACAACCAGCCTCATCGTGATATCAACTTCGAGACCCCTTCACCTGCACTCTTAACCCTATTCTTGCCCATAGAACCTCACTACAGATCCATCATCATGGTGGTATGCTTCCTCCGGGACCTCAGAAGTCACACCCGATGCTAACCTCACCCAGCTCGGCCGCCTGACCCATTACGCCTTCGACGCCGTGCTCAGTATGTACCCCGATCTGTCTTTCTTACATCCCGCATCTATCAAGACCAAATACTGACAATTTCTCTACAGTTTCCGCCTTCCTGGCAGGCATCAAGCGCTCTACCGGTCTAACGTAATTACTCTCCTTCCCTCCATTCTACGCAATACATCTGTTCCCCGTACCCCGCTCTCCCGACATCCCTACACCGCCTCATATCCTCCATAACCCTAAACTCTCCCCTTCAACGCACACGCCATGCGAAGGATACCCAGAAGTATGAAGCCGGATCAGAACACAGATGCTAACCCTTATTGCCCCGCGTCCCCTTGGCGGCCGCGTGGGACCGTCACAGCCCCAGCCTCAACTCAGACAAGCTCACCGACAACAAGGACCTCAAGAAGTGGGTCGAGAAATACCTCGGCGTCGGCGAATGGGTCATGGACCAGTCGGTGGCCGTGCTGGGCGCCTCCGGCTGGTTTGAGCGGCGGCGTTGATCTACTCCCGTACTGCGGAGTACTACCCGGCTCGGTCAGGTAGTCTAGTCTAGTCTACCGCCTAGGGCAGTGACTTTTCCTTCTTTCTTGCTGGTATACATGTCACGACATCATCGTCAATTCATGATGCCTCGGGATTCGATAAGATTAGTCCGTTTCGAACGTTGGTGTGCTGGACCTTGTACAGGCAGCAGATGATACGTTGGTCTTTTTTGGTGGAGAACGAGGGGCGAGTAGAGAGGGATATGGTCAATGAGAGAAACCATACAACAGCTACTTTTTTGCTTGCTTGCTTATGTCGCCATTGTTCGATTCGATATGGTCTCCACTCGATTCGTCGTGGGAACTGGGCGTTGGGAATTTATGGGATACCGTGCCTGTTCTGGCTAGCATATATATATATTTTTTTCTTTTGCGAAAACCTCCGAGGTCTCTCACTTCTTCGTACAAGTACATACGAAACACTACTTTCTATAAGTCTCCTCGTATCAAAGATGTTGCCAGGCGTTGGTGTGGCCTGTGTGACATGTACCTGTACTACGTACCTACCTAACCACCTACCTGCACTTTATCCCAGGAGGGGAGAAGAAATGCAACGGATTCGCTGGTTTCATTTTTCGGAGACACGTCATTTTTATTCCTGGGACATTTCATATCTGGTTAGAATGTGGGTTCCTTACTCACGTTGACCTATATATAGTAGCGCTAACCCGTGTTTGTTCGGTTAGGTGTTCGAACAAGGAATGGATCTAGGATAGTATCGCAGTAGAACAGAGTATAGACATAGAAAGCTTATCAAAGGCTCATTCGTTGAGACTTAAGAGTTGTTACTATTTCCAAGCAGCCGTCACGATACTTAGCATTGATCAAACCCGGACCAAGTCATGAGACATCACATCATATGTGCATATCATCAAGCACCTTTGCTTCTTTAGGCAGATAGAAACATCCTCTCTAGCTAGCCCCCCGGTTCCAGCAAGTATCTGCTTAATTTCCAATCATTATTGTTAGGGAGAAATCGTACCAGGCATGTCATGTCGGGTTTTCTGCGAAGACAGAGTTTTGCAAATCAGGTAGGTGGACTGTGGACTGGTGAAACAGAGATGACCAAATACGCCTTACGCCATACGCCATCAGAATGATAAAAGCGCCTTCATGTCTGTAGCAGTCTGTCGATGTCGATGCGGCGAAAATACGAGATGTGCTCGAGAGCCTCCCAGTACTGCGCTATGCAGTCACGGGATATGAGGATGAGTTGGGATGGGATGAATTTGTCTGTTTCATGTCGTTAGAACTGTGTAGGTCTAACCGGATTGTCCATCGGTTATTTCGTTAGGGAGCTGGGTACATACCATCTCTAAAACCTAAAGCCGCAACATGGCCCTTGCTCCGCACGATCCGGGCTCCTCGGAAGGGTTTCTCCTCTGCGACACGCACCAAACCGTTTGGTCCGATGTCCTCTGCGATGAAGGAGATTTCGCCGCGGGGAACGTTCGGGTCTCCGGTCAGCTTTATCGCTTCCAGACTGCCCTGCTGAATGATTTCATCATCCCTGCCTTCCGAGTCCGTCGTGGTCTCCGTCCCACTGGACTGGGAATCAGGATTTGCAGTCGTAGGTGTCGTTGTCGGGCCGGAAGAGTTCGATTCACCCTCCTCGTCCCGTTGAAGAAAGAGGAGAAACTCACACCCATGATCCGAATAATCGCCCACCCATATCCCCTGATACGGCTTTTCCTTCGTGGGCGTATACAGTTTCGGGTCAAGGGTCGCGTAAGTAGACATTGTTTCGGTGCTTCCTGTAGCGAAAATAGGAAAGCCCATGCGAAAACGGGCCCATCTCCTCACCCGAAATGCCGATTCGGATATGTGATCCAAGGATTGAGGCGACTGGTGCCATTCGGACGGATGAGTCCCTCTCTCACGATATACACGGGTGGCACTCGGGATCGTCACCGGCGGCCACTGCCTGTCCGGGCGTATTTCTTGGTTTGAAGGAATTGTGCTCGCGCACAGAGAAAATGAATTGTAGACGTGCTGCGTCTCAATATCCATTGGCATGCGGATCTCACCGTTTAGGTACTGCCGACGACGTGGTGGAGAGGAGGCGCTGTGCTTCAGCAAGATAACCGGATCGTCAAGCCAGAGCCGTACTTTGGGATTGAATGTCTGGATTGTGACCTGCGGGTCCCATTCCCACTCCTGAAATTGGTGTGATTGTTTCTCCGCAACAACGCGGTAGCCCTCTATCACTCCTCTACGATTGTCGTACCTTGTAAGGATCAGATTTCCCGTGTGCTCCGAATCTGAAAACCAGATTTTGTTTCGCGGTAAGAACCAGAAGGGGTTATATGCGATATAGAGACTGCGGAAACAGTCGAACGGGCCGGGGTCCTGAATCTTGAACGGCAAGTTCGAATTGACTAGGTCCGCCCAGAGTAGATCATTGCGTCCGTGCTCGAGGAGAGTGCGACAAGTCGCGGACACGCAGGCGAGGTCTCTCGCGGAGAGGTGGGAAAGAATCTGATGTATGAGCTCTGAGGGAAGGCTCAACAGCCGTGACTCGGACCGTAGATCAATCTTCCCGCTGTCACTGTCTGTCGCGGCCGGAGTAGTCTCAGCAGCTTCGGTGTACGTCGATGTGCTGTCAATCTGTCCTCGGTGCTGCTCGTGTTCCACTGTCATTGGGACTTGAGGACTCTCAGTTCCAGGTAAACGATGAGCCGGAACATCTTCACTTGGCCCCGAATCCACTGGGAAAGCAACAAACATTCCGCGATCAAAGCGCTGCTGGAGCTTCCAGGCCGAGGGGTTAGCTACCGATGGGCGGGGGTCGAGAAGACAGTCAAAGAACTAGACGGAGCGGATTACGTCACATCCGGGGCTAAAAGTGCGTCGAACGCTAAACGGGCATTGTGATTATGAGTGACGCTTGCGTGTTGGAGCAAGTCGAGAATAAAAATGATATCTCAAGCGGAGAGGTAAGTAGTGTCGATGCCGGGCAGATCGCCGGGGCGGTATGCGGAATCCCATGGGAGTCGCCCGCCGTTCTCCACAGCCGGGTGGGCCGAAACTAGGTTGTAAGTCCGCGCTCTCGACGATGCCACGAGACCTGCATGTTGCGTCTCCAGATGCGTTGACGTGCTAGGGAGTGGAGAGGCATTCTTGGTATGCACGTTCCATTTTCTCCCTGTTTATTCGGAACCATGACTGTTGGGCTCACAATATTCGACGGTGTCTCCCCGATGGCCATCTGTCCCCATTCAAAGGGGTTTGTTTCCTCTGCACATCGCCACAAGCATCAGCGTCGAGCAAGACGAAGCGAAATCCTAAAGACACAAATTGTATTCTCCAAGATAGCTTTCTCTTTGTTGAAATTAAGGACGGTCCTTGCCTCCCGCTACCAAAATTCTACAGACAATACAATTACCTGCTTATGGTTTGGTTGACAGTATCCTTCAGATTTATATGCTCTCCATATCATTCTTATCTATCTTTTGCTGTGGGACTTGAGTAGCAAATGCTGCAAAGCTGAGATCTTGTCGCTGTTCCGATCGACATCGAACAACTTCTGAAAGACTCAGATATCCTATGCCATCTGAGGTCTGTCTGTGTGGCATCTACTGACTCTCTAAAGCTGTCAAACGGCCATCTATTTTGTGACATGATACAGAGAGTTCTTAAAAATGGGAGGACTTCACAGGGCACAGCGAATTGGGCAGCATACGGCCAAGCGTTCTTGGGCTGAGGGCGAGTCTTCATCTCAGCCAAAGATCGGCTAATCACTCCCTAGCGTCAGCGCTTTCGACAGGACATGGCCAATCAGACACGACAACTCCGACGCGTCCGACGCGTCAGGTCTCAAGTCGAGAACCGACGGGGTAGATCTTCTCCACCGAAAGAAGACATACAGAACTCATAGTCCACGGGTGCATGGTGCCAAAGCCCAAATTGGAATAACCTGTCGCGCTGATTGGCTGACATGGATTCTGCAGTTGTGCTTTGTTTACCCTTACCTTATCAGGAGACACGGCGATGAAGTGGTCCCCGCAGACCCATCGATAATCAAGAAATGCAGGGACTGCTGCCTGCGAAAATGGGGATTCAAATCGCGCCACTTCCCGGGAGGGGTGGTGACCTGCAGTACGTCCTTGGATGGGATATTCCTGGTGCAGTTGCAAATACAACGTTTTGAGACGACTCTAGTTGTTTGTTTACTTCCTCTTCAGACACCCTTGGTCTCGCGATTGTTTATTTGCAACAAGAGGGCTATGATGCGCCTTCGCTTTGTCATATGCGCATTGCTGTTGCTTTGTCCTAATTAGTAGCTTCATTGGTTCCTCCAGCCTACCCTGCCACTTGTTGCCTTTCAGACATCCTTGTTTCCTTCGTTTCGCGTTGCAGTTGGCGGTATTGCGCGTTATTTGGTAGTGGCTATTCTTACCATTCCACGTCTTATTGTTTCGGGGTAAGCATACCTATTTCCTTATCATGCCATTTTCCCACCTTTTCCAACAGAGTATCACCTCTTCGGATCAGGCTCGTGAGGATACATTCCTGCCATGATCTATTCAACAGTTTATCTATTTTCAAATCCGATGGTCTTTGGATGAGACTGATGGCATCCTCAGACTGGGATATTGCTCCTCCTCGCATCCTGAAGAAGGACGAGGACCTGCAATTCGAACTCGGATCCGCCATGTCATCCAGTCGTGACAATGTAACTGTTGAAATTGTTTCATTTGGAACCCGTCGGAAGAGGAGAGATGGCTCCGTATTACGTTCGAACCACGGTGGTGCAGTCGCGGATAGACAAGGAGCAACAAGACTAACCCGGTCAAGTACTCGAAAGAATGCACACATCATCCACAATGACCGTGCAGGAGCATCCCCTTCAGGCACCCCGCGCAAACCAAAGAAGAAAGTCCGCATCTCTGATCCGGGCCCTAAATTGCAGCTGATGGATAATGACGTCTCTACCGGCCTCACTCCAGCGATGCTTCGCACTTCATTTAATGAATCAGACTTTGGTCAGGCAGATTCTTTACCTCGCACCCCTACTCGTCGTGGTCGACGGGTGTCAGCTCCAGTACCAGGGGCACACGGCGTCATTGATCCTGCCTTTCCTATTGAGCCAGATTCACCAGCCAATGTGATCCAGTTTACGCCGCTACGCCAAATACTCGATCAGAGGACTCAAAGACGGATTCGACGAACCGGTCTTAGTGATGAGATAAATGCTATCGAGCGGGAGCGCCGTCAGGCCAGAAAGCGCGAAAAGCACAGACTACAGGAGAAAGATGCTGAACTTGCAGCACTAAAGCAGGAACTAGAGCTTGCGAGAAATGCCAATGCGGAGAATCAAAAGGGTGCGTCGGTTGACGAGGAGAGTTTGCTCTCTTCCAGGAAGAGAATTGCAGAATTGGAGGCCGAAGTCAGTCAACTTAGGGAAAAGATTTCTAGATCCGTTGACAGCAAGCTCAGCCGTGAGTACGGCGACGGAGACACCATAATGATCGATGATAGCAATTTGAATGAACACTCTGTTCTCATATCAATGTCGCCTGATCCTCGGCGACACAATGATAATGATATCGAGTTTATGGTGCCAGCCAGTCCTTCCCTCTCGAGCTGTGCAGGCCCAATCACCGCTGAAGCGTCGACTCAAGCGGCTATCCCTGATCCTGACCAAGAAGCAGAAATTCGTGCCTTATCGCGTGATCTAGAAGCTGCGAAGCAGGAGAAAAGGGATCTCTTTAATGAATGGCGTGCTCATATTAATGCGGAGAGCCCAGGAAATAATGACACGTCCCAGCTCTCCTCGCCACCTCCAGACTTCATGAAGCGGATTATTCCAACGTTGAAGGCCGCCACCTCCCGTGCTTCGGAGGCCGTCCGCGCTCTTGAAGCTGTACGGGCAGATCTTTCGGGTATGGGATTTCCTGGTACCACCGTGGATGAGATAATTTCCGAGATGCGTCGCCGTTTTAGATCAGCCCGCATGGAACTTGAGCGTGCTATTCCCGGAGAGACACCCAATGCAAGCCTGGAAAACGGAAACGCCACATTAGATGCCCTAGTCTCGCGAGTCAAGTCCCTGGTGCGGGACTTGGAAAGGGAACGGGTCCGCAGTGAAGGTTCCCTTGGCCGTGAAAGGGCCCTGCGCGGCCAATTCGATACTTGCCTCCGTCGATATGAAGCCGCATCTCAGAGGATTCGTGAACTTGAGGAGACAATCGACTCGTCAGCCGCCGATATGTTGCATGCGAGGATGCGCATCCAGCAACTCGAGGAGGAAGGGAAGGAACAAGCCATCGGGATTGAGAGATTGAACACTGCCCTAGACAAATATCACGATGAAGTTAAGGGCTTAGAAGACCTAATTACTGCCATTGAATCAGAGCACTTAGCGTCCAAGAGCGCATACGAACAGACAATATCGGATCTGCAGCGCAAAGTCACCGCTGAGGAGACCGGTCGCCGTACGGCAGAGTCTACTGCCGCTGAGCGCGAGGCGCGCATTCGTGAACTGGAAGAGATCGTCGAACAGAACCGCATTCGTGTCTGTGACCTAACCTCACAAGTCGAAGCTTTGGAGAAGGAGCGAGAGCGGGTCACGGAAGCCATGGAAAAGAAGACAGCAGAGCAGTCGGAGCTTCACGACCGGGAGATTGGATCAATGAATGTGCGCCTCTCGGAACTGACGACCGCCCTTGAAGGTGCGAAATCGGAGATTGAGAAACTTCGCCGCCGGAACGCCTATTTGGCAGAACAGCTTCAGCTTGAAGTTGAGGCCAAGAATAACCTGGTGGACAGATTAGTAGAGGCGCACGAGCGGGCATCTGCCAGCATCAGAGAGGCAATCAAGGCAGACCGTCTGAACTCCAAAGTCCGCCAAGCGAACTGGAAGATCAAATCCGACGAGCTCGAATCGGAAGCTATGATGCCTGGCAGCGAACCGATCACTCCCGTCAGTATGAACAGGTTTGTGAATGTTGAAGTCGGTAGGGGAAAGAATAGAAAGAGGATAGACAGTGGAGTTGGGATCCATATGGAGGAGGAATTAAATGAGGATGATGATGACGAGAGTCATGCCTGTTCAAACTCTGAAGCTGATCTTGGAATTTCCGAGTCGGACGCTGCCAATGCCTTGGAGGTTTGATTGTGCTTGATGGTGTTAAGGGAGATGGCTATATGAGCTTCGAATTGCGGAACCCGATTTCTTGTTTGATCTACCATCCTTTTTTTCCATTTCATGAGTTATCCGTGAAGAGCTCTCTACTTTGGATTTTTGTTCTGACCTCATGCGTACCGGCGACATGTACATATGTACAGTGCTGTACCATTGAATTAGCAACCCTCATTCTGAATCCTTTATGATTATGATCGGTAAAGGGTTCAAAAAGAACAGTACAAACTGTAGGTAGACGAATCGCATGACAGACATCTTGATGAAGTATGAGCAAAACTCGTGATCAAAGTCTCTCCCTTTCGAAGTTAATCATTAGTTTCCTTGCCCAGATGCACCTCACACATATCGAGACCTAAATACCTAACCCTAACCGTAACCAATCCAGTTGCGTCTGCATTTTCAGGCGGCAAGTGCAGTACACGATTAAATCAGTGCTATTTCTCAGGACCCATTGCCAATCTTAAGAACAGCCAATCACACAACAGCTTACGGGGCAAGCTTCACGGTTAATCAGTTGTAAATAATAATATTCCGTGTACCTCTTAAAGAAAAGAAGCCACCAGTTATATCTGCCCCTAGTCAGTATAAGTAGATCCATCATGGTATGCTAACTATAATCCTGTCTGGACGGAATGGGTGAATCTACAAGAAACGTGTTTGTCTTTCCGGCACGACATCATTCCCATTTTCATTGCAACGTTAAATGAAGCAGAAAGATTCTGCCCCTCCTCCTTCTCATCAGACTCCACACATAAACGTCGCAAATAAGGGGTATCAATGAGAAAAGTCTCTGCGTAAAAGGGGTATAATCCCATTCCCAGTTCCCGACTCCTTCCATTCCCTTCCTTTCCCATGCCCAACCCATCCCGTGCCAAACCCCAAAACGCTGTCCCATGCATGCTCTATTTACAACAACCAACCGACAAAATAAAAGCAGGACCTCTGACCAGCAGGGTCCGCTATAGAAAGGAAAAGAATATAGAAGATATAAAGACGAGACAGAACAAGAACCAGGACCCTTCACCCTTTCCAACCTCCCCAAAACTTAAACCCCCCCCCTTCTCCCCTTCCCTCCCCGGTCCACGTAACAAACAGGAAAGAAACGACCCTACTACCACTACCAGTAGCAGGGCCGCTCATTCTTGTTCGCCTGGGCCGCATGGACCCGAGGGCATCGTCCCCGCAAACTCGTCCTCCACGAGCCCGCGCAGCAGGGGCGCCAGCCGCTTGAGCCGCCACCCGGCCCTGGTTTGATGTTCACCAGGGTCATGTACCGTGCGTACCGGCACGTCTGCCTGGTCGGTCCCTCGCCGCTGGGCCAGAGCCGGAACTGGAACCTGCGGATCTCCCGCCGGAGGATCCGGTCGCGCTTCGTCCGGACGAGGTCGCCTTGCCCAGGATCCGCTCGAGGGGCTGCATGCGGGCGGTGAACTCATCGTCGAAGAAGGCGTTGTGGGCGGATTCGAGGAAGAAGTGGATCTGGAGGCGGCGGAGGTAGTTGCGGACGTGAGGGGGTTGGACAGTTAGGAATTTGATTGCTTTCTGGATGTTTTTTTTTCTGGTTAGTATATAATCTTTTGGGATATATAATGAATATAAGGAAAGAACTCGATCACATGATACAAAGGACCAACTGATATCTAAAAGGAGAAAGAGAGAGATCTCGAGATGGGATGGGAAACGGAGATATTTAAGATTGCTGCGAACTATCTTAAGCGAGGGACAGATATTGTATATTCGTGGATAGATCTGCTATATCATCAATCGGACTGTTCGTCAAGGCGGCAGCAATATAGGTATTCATATAAAAAAAAGAGGGAGTGAACTATTGAGCAGAGACTCTCATATAGCTATTATTTTAATATCCCTATTATTTGTGAGTTAGCCCACCTTATTCAGAACAAGAAGGACATAATGTATCGAGGGGTGTGGATACCTATAGAGAAACGCAGTGAAGTGTCCGCACCTCCCGTTCACTGTGACAAGATAATTAAGGAAACATATCGGAATGGGGCAACAGCATGACAATCGATCAATCTGAGTATCCCCAAACAATATCAGCTTAGGGCAAATTCTGAATATCGGACTATGCCAGCGCAACTAGTATATATATGTCCGGCAGACCCTCTGTAGTGTCATGTCTTTTGGATCGCACATTCGTTGATACAGAGTACAAACATGCGTTCAACATGGAGAGGTGGGCTTTGTGTGTTCTTTATGGACTGATGTTGTATTGTCTTCCTGGACGTGAATGAGTTTGCCCAATATCCTATAGGGCCAATAGCGCCGTAAACCTGGGCTGCTCACTGTGCCTTTGTTGAAAGAGGCACAAAAGAGGCATTTGACGAGACCAGACAAAGAAGACGTGCAAAATTGACCGATCAATATATAGTGACATAAAAGGTTTGGGGGAGGGTGGGGGGAAGAAGAAGAAGCGTATCGTTGTAACATTAACATGCTTATATAGAGAATGTCGAATCAAATGTATGCAGACCGTAGAGCCTTTGTTCGATAGACACTGAAGAATGTCTTTGTTGTGGGTATCTTTATACTGGAAAGTTCAAACGACTAAAAGTAGATTTCCTCTGTGAAACATATATCAAGTTAGATGTTCAGTGAAAGAATTTTTTTTATTCCCTAAGCGAGTCATCCTTTTCGGCCTCTCAGAAGCGCCAGGGTAGGTAAGTAGTTATAGAAAACTGCATCAAGCTCGCATAGCATGTTTCCTCTCACGGTCCGGTTGTTTGTGCTGGTTAGCAGAGAATAAATAAAATAGGTCGGTCGGTGGTACTCGGCGGAAATAGATCCCTACGATCTAGACAAACCCATTATTACTGTCTGCCGTGAACTGATTGATAGTAGACCAGTGAATACAGGTTGGTCCCCACCCACAAAGAATGAAGGGCAGTGAAGCAACCAGAATGGCCCCTCCCCGCATTGTACTGTCATACATACATAATAGCCGAATGGAGATCGCCTGGCCGGTTGTCCTCCTGAAAGAACAGTTGTGCAGTAGTTCTACGATAGTCGGTAGTCCATAGATTTTACTGAACCAATGGATCCTTAGTAGCCCTAGTTCCCGCGCCAAGCCCGCGCGATGACGTCGACTGGACCGTGACGGATCTGATCTCAGATCTCAGATCTCATCATACCTAGTCCGAGTACCCTTGTAGTACTTCTCTCACCTCGACCCGCGTCTCATGCTGTCAGAAGTTGGCATTTTCTAATCTGAGCTAGAAGCGTTGCGCGTCATGGTCGGGGACCCACGGGGCTGGAGGAGGAGCTTTTCCCGCCATGCAGACGCTGTTTCAGCTGCCGTCTGAGGTTGAGGTCCCGATCTGCAGTGAGTACCTCCCAAAGTACCTACTTAACCTGAGTGAAGGGGTTGATTCGTCTTGACTCCTTGTGAATGGCGTCTTCACTTGCTCACTTGTATAGTATAGTATATATACCCGGCTGACGAGTTCTCTTTCTGCCACGAACGATACATACCTACCTACCTAATCCGGTAACATTTGGATTGGAAAGATAGAGAGAGAAATCAAGTCACGTACTTGATACAACAAGGTACAGACGACAGCCATGGGCCTCGCCGGCTCCCGGTATCGCCTCAAGGTCACCGCGGGACCCGAGTACGATCCCCGGACGCACCAGACGGTGCCCGTCAACCAGGACGAGACGCTGCGGCTGGAGAACGCGCACGCGATCGTGAGCCTGTGCGTGCGCGTGCAGAACTATACGGGTATCTCCATCCCTCCCTGCCCTTACAGTTATGATGAATGTCTACTAATAGTATATATAATGATGACCAGGCTTCCCATCCACCTCCCCCCCAACCCACCCCTACTTCTCCCACCCCCTCCACACCCACGACCAGTACTCCATCGCCATCTCCCTCGTCCCCAAGCACCCCATCTCCGGCGACGACCTCATCTTCGGCAACGACTTCGAGCGGCCCATCCGCGACCGCCTCCCGCCGGGGTTCAACACCGCCCTGCGCCTCGTCAAGTGGACGCTCGACCCCGCCCTAGACGGCGACGCCTACGCCGACAAACCCTACCTGTACAGCCCCGCCCTGGCGAGCTGGAACCAGTTCCGGATCGGGAATCGGATCCGGGGGACGGATGAGGTGTTGAATGTGCATGATAAGATTATCGAGGAGGGGGCGGAGCGGGGAGAAGATGGAGATGAGGACGAGGACGATGGGGAGAAGGTGCGCAAGGGCAAGTACGGGGTGATCCCGGATACGGTGGAGGGGAGGAGGAAGTTTTTCCTGGATGAGAAGAATCGGAAACGGTTCGTGTTTGAGCCGGGGAGGGTGTATCTGGCGGATTTTGGGAATCCGTATATCGTGTTTAATGGTTTGCCAACCTTTTTCTCTCTCTGTCTCTCTCTTCCGTGTCTATGTCTATTTCTGGTGTGATAAGTTTTATTGACTTGTTGATGGCTGCTGCAGACTTCTCCCTGCGCCTCCCCGGCTTCAGCCTGCAGGTGACCAAGTACATCGACGAGAAGAACCACGAGCTGCGCTACACGCTCAAGAACCGGCGCACGGGCGTCGTCTACTTTGTCGTCATGTTCACGCTGATCATCCGCGGCTCGCGCGCGGAGCACGACCAGATGCGCGAGGAGGAGAGGGCCAGAAAGGGCGCCGCCGGCGATGGCGGTGGTGGTGATGAGAATCGGCTGGGGCGGTTTGACTGGGAGCCGCAGCAGGAGCAGAAGCAGAGACAGTGTGATGTGGAGTGTTGACCTGTTTTTCTTCTTTCTTTCTTTCTTTCTTTCTACTTTCCTTCCAAGACACGGGTATCGATCAAAAGAGATGATCGTGGGTACTTATTTAGGGAGTAACATGCCCGTAGAGCCATAGAATAGAAACTGACTGTCATGTTATATTCATCTTCTGTACTTATATTTGTAGGAACATGAGTGTACGGCTACAGCCTCTTCAGCACGTCCTCTAGGACCTCCTGCGTCGTCGCCTTGCCGCCCAGATCCGGCGAGAGGACCTTGCCCTCGTCCAGGCTGGCGTCGACCGCGGCGTAGATCTTGGCCGCGGCGGGCTCCTCGCCCAGGAACTCGAGCATGAGCGCGGCGCTGCGCAGCGTCGCGATCGGGTTCGCGATGCCCTTGCCCTCGATGTCAGGCGCGCTGCCGTGGCACGGCTCGCCGATGGCGAAGCCGTCGCCGACGTTGGCGCTCGGCACGAGGCCCAGGCTGCCGACGAGCGCGGCCGCGCCGTCGGACAGGATGTCGCCGTACAGGTTGGGCGCCACGATGACGTCGTAGTACGACGGCTGCCGGAACAGCTTGTACACCATCGAGTCGACGATCTGCTCCTCGACCTCGACGCTGGCGAACTTGTCCGCCGCGAGCGCCTGGCGCGAGACCTCGCGGAACAGGCCGTCCGTCTGCGACAGGACGTTGGACTTGTGCGTGATGGTCACCAGGGGCTTGGACCGGGTGACGGCGTTGCCGCTGGCCGCGGCGACGTCGCGGATCTTCTGCCGGCGCAGGGCGATCTCGCCGGCCATGGTGGCGATGCGGGACGAGGCGCGCTCGGAGATGCGCTTGACGGCCTCGGCGACCTTGCCGGTGGGGGTGTCGGTGGTGCGCTCCTCCTTGACGTAGAGGTCCTCGGTGTTCTCGCGCACGATGACCAGGTCGATGGGCGAGCCGCTGCTGCGGGCGGTGGTCTTGACGGGGCGCACGTTGGCGTAGAGGTCTAGGCGCTTGCGCAGGGCGACGATGGGCGAGGAGTAGCCGGCGACCTTGGTGGTGGGGGAGCTGCCATCATCAGCTGGGTTCCAAGTACTAATGCAGGAGCATCAGACAGAGCAATCAGCCTACCTGACAGCACCGAACAGGGCGCCATCGCACTCCTTCTTCAGCGTCTCGACGGTTTTGTCGGGCAGGGCGGTGCCGGTGCGCTTGAAGGTGTCGAAGCCGGCATCGAGGTCGACGAAGGAGAACTTGAGCTTCAGCGAGGCGGGGAGGGCCTCAAGGATGCGGCGACCGGCCTGAGGTATCGCTCGTGTCAGCCAGGGTTCCAGCCGTGTTATTTCCTACCAGGTCGCGCCCATCGGACGTGCGGAGCAGAACATACCGGGATGACCTCCCTCCCGATGCCGTCTCCCGGAATCAGACCTGCACGAGATCAGCAATTGAGCTTGCAAGACGCTTCTATAGCCAAGAAGAAGAGCAATTGACCTATCCGCAGTGTTCTGGCAGCCATGGTGTGCGCGATCTGGCGAGGCCGGACGGAGGGGAGATGGGAGGAGGGGTTTTGTCGTGCGGCGGAAGAACATTGATCCGGGTGCAGAGCCGCAGAGACAGAAAAGGACAGCTCTGGCAGCTCTACATGCTCATGTATATAAAGGTCTCAGGAAGATGCTGTGTGGCTGCCGTTGCTGCTCTCGAGTTCCTTCTTGCTGTGCCCTGACCGCGTCAGCATGAGGACAGTCTCTGCCAGGTGGACGTTGCCGGCGTGACGCAGTGGAGGACACGTACACGACTTCGACCAGAGAGGAGCAGATGAGATGGCATCTCCGTCCAGAGACGTGTTCTTTTCTGCGGTCCCGCGTCCCCTCCGACCTGACGCACTGGCTCAGCCACCGTATGCTCCTCCGTATTTCCTCCACGGCTGACGAGGTACTGCGGATGATGGCCGTCAGGGTGATAGGATCGACGCAGGCACGGCGACGGCGTGCGTCCCGCGGCCGGGAACGACGGCGAGCGCGGCGCGGCCTCAGCCCTGCGAGGCCAGCATGAGCATACTTTTTTCTTCTCTGGCCGTTGCGGATGATGTGGAGGACTGACGATCCCCATGTTTCCATCTTTCGCTGCGGATCTGCCGCCTCGGCAGCGCGGCCCCTGACGATGCGGCGGCGGCCTGAGGCCCCCTGCGCGCTGCCTGGGCGCCCCGTGCCCCCTAAACCACCGCGACGGCCCTCTTAACGCCTACGTATTCATCTCCTCCTTGTCTCTCTCATCTCTTTCTTTACTCTTTCTCCTCCTCCTCCTCTGTCATCCCTCCTCCGGTTCTCATCGTTGTGTTCCTCCCCCTGCCAGAGCCTCGGCTCTCGCTGGGTCTGTTTCTGTCACGTTGCCCCTACTACGCGTCTCGCTCCAGCTGAGCCTGCGTCCCCCCAACCCCCCTGTCTGCGGCCCGACAGCCTGCTGGCCGTGTCGCCCCTCCGCCAGATAAATCCCTCCTCCCTCCCAGACCCGTGCGAGAGTCCGGACAGACCGCCGAGTCTGTCCTTATCCCAGTGCGTTCTGCGTCGGTGACACCGCTTCGGTGGTGTCCCTCCAAGCCGTAGATGCCCTGGCGCCTCCAACGGACCTAGCGTGCCAAACCTGCCCAACCTGCCTCGGCTTCAGAGCAGCCATGGCGGAGAACCGGCCCCAGGGGGTCCGCAGCTTGCTGGCCAAGTTCGAGAGCAACAGCCAGAACAACGTCTCCTCCCCCCCGTCCCGCGGGCGCTCGCCCACCGGGTCGGACGGCTCGGGTCCCGTCAGGCCGCTGTCCAAGGTACGGACCAGCTTCATCGCGGTTGAGAAGGTCGGCCAGTCGGGCACCGTGGTGGGACTGCGGAAGGCGAGCGACGAAGACAAACCCACCAGGTCTGAAGACGAGGACAGGGCGGCTGCGACAGGAACTCCGCAGCCGGGATCGGACAAGGCGTCTGACGCCACATCCCCTCCCACAAACGGAGTCGAAGCTGCGAAGAACGATTCCGAGAAGCCTCCTCCCGAAGGCGATGCATCCCCGGAGAGCGAGTCGACGTCAGCTCCGGCCCTTGAGCCTTCTCCTCTGGAGAAGTCTCCTCCGGAAGACGACGGTGCAGTGTCGCCGCCGCCAGAGACGTCCCCCGATGAGCAGAACGCCGAACCGGAGTCCAAGCCGGAAGAAAAGACTACGGAGGAGTCGTCCCAGAAGGATGCAGATGAACCAGCTTCGGAGACGGTCTCCAAGCCCCCGTCGAACGCCTCTCCTCCCAAGGAGAAGTCGACCACCAAAGCCGCTCCCAAACCCTCCCCCACGAAGGCCTCCAAGTCTCCCGCCGAATCTCGTACAGCCAAACCATCTACTGCAACTACCCCAAAGACTCAATCGAGCAAGCCAACTACGACAAAAGAGGCTGCGAAGGAACCGGCTAAAACTGCAACCAAGAAGCCCAGCCGACCGTCTTTGAATCCCGCCGCGAAGATTACAGAAAGGCCTACCCGTGCTTCAACGCCCTCGCGAGACCGCACGGGGACGACCTCCGCCCATGCTTCTCCCGCTACGAAGTCTCGGTCCAAGTCTCCTACCCGCCCGGTCCGCCTCCCGGCTTCCATGACGGCCCCTACGGCATCCTCGGCTGCGAAGAAGGGAACCGCCTCCCAGTCACCCAGCCGGGCCGCTACACCTTCGTCGGGCCTCACGCGGAAGTCATCCACCCTGAAGACTGACAGAACTGCGTCACCGCGAACCTCCACTCCCACCGCCTCCAGTCTCAGCAAGCAGTCCTCTCGTCCATCGCTTTCGTCGCAGTCGAACAACGAGCGGCCCAAGTCTCGCGTCAGCAATGCCAGCACCAGGCCGGTCGATGAGGGGTTCCTTGCGAGAATGACGCGGCCAACCGCGAGCTCCGCAAGCAAGGCGCACGACAAAGTGGACGTGAAGAGCCCCCCAAGACCGACGAAGGTCGCAAAGCCTGCTGCTAAGAAGCCCACTGGAAAGGCCGAGGATCGTGCGCAGACGCCTTCGAAGGCGAAGAAGGCGCCAGCAGCGGGCAAGAAGGATGGCGCGCAAACACACAAGGAGGAATCTGACCACAAGGAGGAGACTGAGGCCGTAACCGGGGACGCGAAGAACTCTGCGGAGAGCACTTCGGAAGCACCCACGGAAGAACCCGTGGAAGCCCCTGTGGAGCCCCCAGCGGAAGCCCCCGCCGAACCCGCCGCGGATGAACCCGTGACTGCGCAGCCTGAGGAAGCCACCGCGGAATCTGAGGCATCTGCAGTTGCGGAGGATAACAAGCCGACGACCGTTGAAGTAAGCGCAGACTGACAAAAGCCACATTTCGGTAAAATCTGTAGTGCATCTATTTCAATCTTCCAGGATCGATTGTTTTCTTCGTCATTATACCTTGATTAGCTTAGCAGAGGCGTGATTCGGTTTCATGTGTTCGCTTTTTCCGTGTGGGCGAGCTCCTCTCTTCTTCGATGTCTGATTCTATATCTATTGGAGCTAGCTAGCTTGTTATTTAGTGTATGGAGTGTTTTTATTTATCTTTTTTAAATTGAAATTGTTTTAATCTCAGTTTTTTTTCATTGGGTGCATATATTATGAAATTGACATTGAGCATGATTGTTTATCTCTTTTAATTATCACCTCTTTCACTTTTTGGACGTTTTTTTATCCGGTGCTTCAGGTTGAGTGAGCAAGGCACAGGACCTGATGGATGTTCGTCTCTGTCCTATCATATCTATCATCTATATCATCTACAGTATGTTAGGTAGTGCATGCAGGTGGAGTCTAGGTAGTATCTATATCTATAGTCTATAGGTAGGTTAGGGATCTAGCTATCTACCTAGTCGAGAAATTGATTTGATTCGATTTGATTACTTTGACTTTCATACTGCTCGCTTGTTCCGTTCAATATACCATACATAACGGGTATCATGTTCATATTGTCATCTGCAGTACGTTCATAAGAACATAAAAGAGAGATACGCTGCATATAAGGAAAAAAAACAAACGCACATAAACTGCATGGATACCGAGACATCAGCAGTATGGATATAAAAACAAATAAAAATCCCAAGCTGGTTCAAAACGAATCACACATAACTCGCACCTCCCAACCCACAAAATGACAAATAATAATCACAGATGCTTCTCCAGCTTCCGCAGCAGCCGATTCACCCCTTTCTCGACGCGCGCCGCGCTCTCCTCGAGCTTCCGCGGCCGCTGCACCTCGACTACGACCTGCCCGTCCTTGTCCTTGTTGGTCTTGTTCTTCTTCATCGCCTTCTGCGCTTCCTTGTAGTAGTGGCTCTTGGCCTCCGCCTCGGTGGGGCGGTAGACTTGGCTGTGGATGTCGTATTCGCTGCCTGTTCCTGAGGGGGTATGTTGGTGTTGACTGGGCTGGTCGTAGGAGTAGGTGGAGAAGCCACCGATGGGGACGGGGATGGGAGATTGTTGTGGTGGTTGTGGGACTCCTATTCCGTTTTGGATGGTCTGAGTCTGGATGTTCTGGTGCTGGGTGTAGTCTGCTACGTATTGAGGTTGGGGTTGCGGTTGAGGTTGGTACTGGTGGTTGTAGTATTGCTGTTGCTGTTGTTGGGGATACTGCTGCTGCTGTTGTGGTTGTTGGTAAGAAGCGTAAATCTGCTGTTGATGCTGCTGCTGGTGGTGCTGGTCGTAGAGATAGGCATTTGTATCCTGTGTAGGAGGAGGGGCAAAGGACATGGTCGTGGTAGTTCCGGGCTGGGGCTGAGGGAAAGGAGAAGGAGTGGTTGCAACGACTGGCGGACCCGGGAACGAGGGAGTTCTAGGCGTGTTCTGAAGGGAGGAATGGGACGAGACGGATGCCGTGTGAGTATGCGTCAGGCCTGCGCCTGCGTTTGGTGGTAACCCTGCACTTGGCGGTGGTAAGCCTGCGCTTGGCGGCGGCGACATGTATCCAGGCTGGGCTGCTACGCCCGGGGTCGAATAGCTCAATCCTTGGGTTGTCGCCGGGGGAGTCGTAAAGCCGCCTGAGAGCGGCGGAGACGGATGCGCATAGGGATGGCGCTCGTCCGCTGCGGCCGCTGCAGCGAGTCCGGTTCCCTCGGCTCCATCCACTGGAGGCGGGGTCTTCTCGCGGTGCTTGATCGGCTCGGGAGCAGCTGGAGCAGCGGGGTTATATGGAAGAGGGGTGTAGTTCACGGGCTCTTCCTGAACCTGGCCCTGGGGGTGTGTATAAGTGGCAGTATTCGTCTGCTCGTATTGCACAGACGTGCGGCTAGAAGGGACAGGGCCGGTTCCCGCGGCAGGCTGTGCTGGAGGTAGGGAAACCGACTCTGGCCGGGAATGTCCGTTCTTGTACGCAGGGTCCGTGATTGCTGCGTTTTCAAGCTGCTGGACAACCGTGCTCATCGCATCTTCGTGCGCTTGGGACGGGTGATGGTGGCGATCCGTCTCGATCTGTCCAGGAGACAGTACATGCTCCACAGAGTCGAGAAACAGATTCGCATCGTCCAGGGTCCAGAAATAGATGTCCAATGTGTGCAAGCGGAACAGGAACTTGCCCTCGTCGCGGGGATCGCCGCTAGGCAGGTGCCATTCATATCCGCTTGCACTTGGAGGAGACGAGGGTGATACGGGCGAGCCCTGAGGGAACCCATCGACCGTCAGCGTACAGAGGGTTGGGAATCTGTTCGAGTGTCGCAGATGGACATGGTCCAACGCTGCGATTCACTTGAGTCAGCACGGTTCATGGCCTGCGCGATAAAGAAAAGCTCCATGACGGCCGACCTCCATGAAAGGCATCCTGGTCGGGAGTGCCTGGATTGTTCGCGATCTCGATCCTAGCCTTGCGCTGCGCGGCATCGTGGTAGATGTAGAGATACGAGCCCTTGTCAAAGCGGTGGTGGAGCGGTCTCGGGGTGGGCGCAGTGAAGTAATAGTGGACGTCCGCATAGCTACGGGCGTCAGATTTGAATAATTGCCTTGGTGGTGATTCCTGCAGGGGTCTCGACTTACACTGTCAGCATGCGCTCTTCACCGGGCAATGGAGGCATGGTGCCGGTCAGCGCGAGAGCGGAGCAATGCGGAGGGACGGTGGAAGAAGCACGGGAGAAGGGGCAGCGACACAGAAGGACAGCCGGAGGGGACGCATCATGGGCTTATATGCGCAAATGAGGGGGAGCTACTCACCTTGCACGTTCGCTGCAGGGCCGCGACAGCCCGGCGGCTATTCGAGCGCTGCTGCGATGCGATACAGATCGCTGATTGCCCGCGGCGTCGCCCCGCCAAGCGTGACGGAGCCGTCGCTTCGTTTCTCCGAAAATCTCGTCCGCAGTCCCGCCGCTGCAGAGATCGCGCATTTGCCCATCCCCGACCTACGGAACAATTGCCAGTTTCTCGCAACGTCTCTCAGGCGATATTCGACAGGTAATATCCCTTTCCTGTTGCCTGCTTGATTCTGCGCTGCTCACTTCCCCGCGTTGCAGCGCCTGCGTGAGAACTGCCGCTGCCGCTCGCTCATCGTCGACGAAGGAAAAGGGCCCTTGGGCCAATTTCTTCCTGATACAAGATGTCTCTCTCCAATCTGGCCAATGTCTGCTCTCATCTGAACAACTGCGTCAAGGCGCGCCTAGGCCTCACGTCCATCCCCCACACCAAGATGCACCTCAAACTCTGCCTGGCGCTGTACAGGGACGGGTTCATCTCGAGCGTCGTCCGTGGAGGACCGAACCCTCCTCCACCACACCTGCTTCTCGGTCATCCTGCCGTAAACGACGAGCATGAGGGCGTGGAGCCAGTGACGCAGAGCAACGTCGCTTCGAGGCGATTGTGGCTCGGCCTGAAGTACTGGCAGAGCGAGCCGGTGCTCAGCAGAATAGAGCTGGTCAGCAAACCGAAGCGGAAAATATCTCTGGATGTCCCTGGCCTTCGTCGCATCGTCCGAGGCCAGAAGAGCGGATATGTCGAGGGTCTGCGCAAGCCAGGCGAGTGTCTCTACCTGTCTACGGACCGAGGAGTCATGGAAGCTCGGGAATGCGTCGAGAAGAATGTCGGAGGTCTGGTTCTGTGCAGGGTCAATTAAACGGGAAGGGTCCTTGTTTGCATCAAAACTGGAGTTTGGTCAGCTGCTGCGTTCTCAAAGTTTGCGACTTTGATGTATACCTAGGTCACGGGTCTGTATAGTAACGTTGTCACTTCAAACACTTTCTCAAACTCCCCTTTGTACTGTACTATACTTGTGCTGTTTATAACCCATGTAGGTTGTCGCGTGAATAGCACTTCGTACTGGGGAAGTACGTGGCATAACCCGTCCTTGCGGCCATGAAGACATGCTTCGAGTCAGTGAAGTCCCTGCCACCTTTTTACCGCTTCATCTCCTTGCAGGCTGCGAAGAACCACCGAAAATTGACATCGCGAGGCATCTCTCAGTGTCACGGCCACCATTTTTCGATCGTTATTATTATTCGGGCCCGGTTGTAGTATCTCTTCCTTCCCCCGGCACCCGTCGAGAGGCCGGGAACCAATCACGAGTCTCCGCGGTCGTCGGTTCACTACTCCTGGTAGCGTTCAGGGGACCACAGAGACATGAACATTTATTAGAACCTAACCACAGCACGTCAAGGAGGGGGTTGAGGTATTGATTTCATCAATCAATAGTGGTGTCAAACATTATTATGGCCCTCAAAAGCGTTCTAATAACGGGCGGCACTGGCTTCGTGGGCTCGGCGACGGCCAGAGCTCTGGCCGAGAAGCACCCCGAATGCGCCATTACGATCATTGACATAAAACCTCCCAACGCTACACATGTATTGCCGTCTAATATCTCATTTATCCAGGCTGATGTTACATCTCCAGAGGAGATCAAGGAAGCCGTTAAGAAAGTCAGTCCTGTCGTTCTGATTCATACTGCGGGAATAGTGCCGCCCCTTAGTGAACGGTATGGGAGGAAACTGCAGAGCCTGGTCTGGAAGATCAATGTGGATGGAACTAGGAACGTGCTCGAGGCCGCGAAACAGGCTGGCGTGCAAGCCTTCATCTACACGAGCAGTTGCTGCGCTGTTACTGACGACATGAGAATCCCGTATCCCAACATTGACGAACGCTGGCCCACGTCTCGTTCGTCGCTCATATACGGAGAGTCCAAGGTCATCCCACCGCCCATTGGTATAATGGCATTTTTCCAGTGTGCTAATAATGGTATGTCAGGCTGCTGCAGAGGCCATGGTTCTCGAGGCATCAAGCACCACCCTGGCGACCTGCGCTCTCAGGCCCTCGGTGCTCTGTGGCCCGGGCGACTACCAATTGGTCCCGTCTATCCACGCATGTATTGCCAAGGGCGAGACCCCCTATATAATTGGTGATGGCAATAACCTTTGGGATGTTACATATGTGACGAATGTCGCAGATGCTCACGTATTGGCTGCGGAGAACCTAGTTTCCTCAAAGACCGCTGCCGGTGAGGCATTCTTCATCCAGAACAACGAACCGATAACGTTCCGCGACTTCTGTCTGGCGATCTGGGCGCACTTCGGGCATATCCCGCCGTTTCAGGTGCATATCCCAACCAGTCTGGCGTGGGTTGCAGGGTTTGTTTCCGAGTATTTCACGTGGGTGTCCGGTGCAACAACAACCCTGAGCCGTGGAAGCGTCAAGGACGCATGCTCCGTTAGATACGCAAGCGGAGAAAAGGCAAAAAGGATTCTGGGCTATGAGGCTCGCGTTGGGATCGAGGACGCTATCCGTCTCAGCTGCGAAGTGAGTGCTTACCTACCTTTGTATGCGTGGAGTCCCGCTCACCAGCATCCAGGATTATGCCCGTCGCCTGGGGATTCAGCTACCTAAGCGCCCGAACCCAGGGACAAAACGTGATTGATAACGTTAAAGGAATGATGATACCCGCTCTGGTAGGCTGATTTAAAGTTGATACCACTTGGCGAACAATAATAATACCCGACGTGCGGCAACTTCAAGTCGTCTGTAACACATTCACCCTGTTTACACCCTGTACATGAATAGCGCAGGTTACCAGTGACCGTATAAAATCTCTTGGAGACTGTCCTTTTACTAAGACGTTCTCAGCGCTCGGATTTCGGTTGCAAGACTGATCGAGCGGAGGCCTGTCGGCGTCATCTTTGAGACATGCTTAATTGTGGATTCACCCAGTCTTGTGATCAGTCTTCAATAGCGAAGTTTTTAGCTTCTTTGATGCTTTCTGTTCTTTTTCACAGACGGATCAGCTGGCCTCAAAGGTTTTATTGCTTCACTGTAAGCACTGTAAACCGACGGGTTCCCAAGCAGCCAACCCTAAGCCCTAGATGCCTGCTCGGTACGATGACGTCATACGCAGACATCCCTCGTGCTTCAAGAAACCTCACAAGTCCGACATCGCTTCTTGTCTGCTTGTTCACCATAGGACGATATTTCCAAGCACTGCCCCGACGTCTTCTATATCCCATACAAGTTTTCCTAGCACATGGCCTGCCCGCCGTCTGCCCTTGCTGACACCACGGCATGAGCCTCGATTGGCCAATGCGTCCCGGATTCGAGTTGGGCCTCGAAGTCGCGCATTTATGCCCAATTCCATCGAGCTATCCCGGCGCACTGGCGTAGATCCTACGCTCTCCACAGTTCAATTCGAGATGTTATACTCTAGTCTTCCGCGTGCTGGTGTGGGTCTCCCCGAGTAGGGGCCCATCATCCCAGAGAGCTAGCCGCAAAAGCTCCTGCTCGGGTTGCGTCGCGCCGGCAGAAAGGAACTTTGACATCGCGAGCTCTGCGTGACAGGCACATGCCGGGGGTGCGAATGTCCCTGAGCTTATTTCAAATAGTATCATTCTGCAAATTATTAACGCGCTAGGGCCACTGAGGAGGTCTGCAGACGCGGGTCCTGCTCTCGGCCACCTGCCACATCACCCCTCGTCCTCCACAGACAATCGTTCCAAAGGCTCCGGCGGTATCTTACTGTGTCCATTCTGGGCCTATTTCCTTGAGAGTATTGATTACCTACTTTCCGGAGGCCACTTACTGGTGTTACCGCTCTGTAAGCGTCTCGTCTCAATTGACAGGAGCAACTCAAGGGGCCGGAGTCTCTTAGTGGACAGTCATTGCGCCCACCGTTCCTTTTGCTCGTATTGCTGCCCAAACACCTTAGACAGGGGCCTCATCAGTCAATCTCTGAGGATTCTTTGGATATGAGGCTTTTTAAGGCAGGAGGGCTATGTCTATCTCCTTGGCCCGGCCGCTCAACAGGCTTATCCAGTTGCTCGAGATTCCGATGAAACCTTCCGCACTCTCATCTTATGGTAGAAATCGATCCGAGTGGATCGGTTGCCTCTTCCCCGGAACCGCTTGGATTTCATCTCTCTTCCTCTGACACGCCCAGTCTCGGCTATTATGGCCAGCAGGTACAGTTATGCTATCGATCGGATCAAGAGGCGGTGAAGAAAAACGGACGCTTTTTTTGAATGGTAGGTACCTTGTACGTATGCAGCGACGGTGGTCAAGATTTTCGTGGAATCCACTTTTGATGCCAGCTGTCATTGTTGGCTCCGTTTCTTCATACACGCTGTGGAACTGCAGTGTTTATCTGATACTGGACGTGAGCCTTGTCCCGGAGCCCTCGGTGCAACGTACGGAGTATTAATATATAACTGTCCTTTGTCAGTCCCATTCTGTTTTCCACACCCACTTAAGCTTTTTACCCAAACGATATCTCTGGTATTCCCTGGACAAGAGATATCTAAAGCTTGTCCTTTGTTTTCTTCTTTTTTTTGGTGCTCCCGTAAAGTTCCATGAATCCTGTTGTCTCACCCCAAGTGATGGCATTGCCGGGGGACTTTTCGCCATTCTCAAGCACAACATCAAGTATGGATCTAGGCTCCTATTCCACAAGCAGCGAGTCTGATGCTTTCCCCCGTCGAAGGTTAGTTTGAATTGGTACAACCGTGCCTGCACTCACAATGCACTCACATGGACAAGTAGCATGATGCCCCGTCAGACGCAGTTCTACGAATCTCTCTCGGAACCTCCCCTGGCTTATCGGCAAAGGTACACTCGGTTCTCCCTGCTTCCTCTGCCCAGTCACAATACTGAGAGTCTTCTGTTCCGTTCGCCTAGCGGGAAAAGAGCGTTCCCTCCCTCCAGGGATTATGTATCAGGAGAATTATATTCGGCTTCTCGGCCCTTTGGACAAGCAGGACACTTTGATTATCAGTCTTCTTACAATGTAACTCCAGCTGAGGATTATGGACGCTATTCAAATACGTCCGGCCATGTGTCTTGTCCACCAATCGGAGCGCCACTCGGACAGCCACCGCGGCCGGTGTCTGTCTACAGGGAATGGGAATCGCCCGGATATATTTCCCCTGACCCCCTCAGACGAGATTCCGGCCCTTCCAAGTCGCCTGAAAGGTCGGAGTACCTAGTGGAAATGTCCAAGGGACAGGACGCCGAGAAACCAAGAGGTGTTAGATATCACTCGCAGAGGCGACCATCCAATCGCGACGAGTTTGACGGGCCGCACCAGTTTCTGGATCCTCCATCCCCTCGGACGATAGCAGCCCAGGAGAGGGAATTGCCTCACCTGCCTACTAACCTTGATGTCTCAGAGCAAGATCGGATCCTTTGTCAAGTCAATGATCGACTATCAAAATGTGCTTTTGACTTTGTTGCAAAGTATCAATTTCCAATCCCGTTGGAGCCGGATAAGAGAAAGGTGAGAGTGCCCGCTGACCGGGAGTGGACCGAGTGGGTGTATCTGTTGAAGAGACTTGCCACCAAGCGCCGGATCCCAGCCCGGGTATTATACAATGGCCAGATAAAGCAGTTCGTCACCGTGCTGGAAAACTCCCTGGAGATGCGACATGCCGCGAAGCATCAGTCCAGACCTGTCAAGGATGACCGGAATGTGCTGCAACTTATCTCGGCCGGCATACAGGTTGCAAAGATATTGAAAGATGCCTCCGCAATGGAATATCTCGATCGCCTTTACGTGCAGACGGAGATGCTTATCCAGGAACGCAAGAACCGTCGAGCAAAAAATTTTGGTATCTCTTGAACTGTCATTGGATATGGTATTGCTGCCGAATAAAGCTTTTTCTTTTAATTTGCCAACAAACCAAGAGCATAATACGGGAGTCCCATGGTCCATTGGTCCCCTATATGTTCTTTTATGCCCCTTTTACTCTCCAAGGAATGAAGCCCAGGGAAAGAGTTCGCGACCAGCCCGTGGATGGATCACATTTCCTTCCCCCCCCCCCCCCCCCCC